>Ga0209367_1001737_pt1 | contig 27550 bp, 14 predicted proteins | sample WorMetLIZISLAND2_FD_187412 | JGI IMG/M metagenome (GOLD analysis project Ga0209367, IMG submission 187412) | Marine gutless worms symbiont microbial communities from Max Planck institute for Marine Microbiology, Germany - Olavius geniculatus... ...
CCCATTTTTCTTTCCTGCATTTTCATGTCTCACTTTTTTCATTTTCACCCCTTATTTTTGGTGCCGCATTTTCATGTCTCGTATTTTCATTTCTCGCATTTTCAGCGTCCCCGTCCGTACTACTGCCTGCTGAGCTTTCCTGGTAAACTGGCACTAAATATAGATCTGGGTGAATACAGTAGTTGGCGTGAGAACTAGCCATTCTGTGGGCGTCGAATTTTGACTGTGGGCCCTACTCGACTGTATCGTCGGCGACCGAACTTCTCCGGTCGCCGCTGCTCGCGTTTGCAACAGTCTGCCGGAACACGTCATACGTTCGCACTTTCGACGCTTGTCTTCCGGTTACGTCTCAAGAGCTAAGTGTCATCTTTTAGACAATCCCTCCCCCAGCACCTAAATATGTACAGTGCCCACTTCCCACCGCCACCCCACACACTGACGTGCGTCGCTTTGGACACTAATCGTTCATGTTATCATTGCGCGTTAACGACGACGACATAGCATTGAATTGTGGTAGTTAGCCTAGAATAATTTATTTTAAAAGAAACGAGCAAATAAACAAATGTCATGGAGGACTTCTTAAAATAATATTTGACTAACCATTCACCAGTTATTTTTAAATGGCGGTTCTGGCGGAACGTCACAGTGAGAATTTATGAGTGCCATTTGGCACCTCCCCCTTAAGTATAGGCCTTGATGGCGCCGTCCTCGGTTACCCCAGTCATAATCCTATATAACTTTAGGCGTAGGCCTATGCCATTAGTCCTATAGCCACACAAAACAATGCTTTACGACAACTGCATCCGTCAACGCGTAGTAAAACGGCATGACGTCACTGCGGTCAATACTGGGAGTGAGGGAAGGAGTATTCAGAATGTCGCGCTGGGACGTATGCAGCGGTGAACAGCGGTAATAAACCGCATTACAGCGCACTGCCAGACAGTTGCTGCAGAAAATCACAGGGCGGTGCTCGGCGCTCCACGTCACCTTGTAATCATATTCGCGAGATGGCGCCACGCATCCTCACCAACATTGCTACTGTTCCAGATCTCGACGTTAAGAGATTGTTCGACTACACTGCCCAGCAGCCGCCTAGAATCTGCGATTTCGTCAGACCGAGATACTTAATGGGTTATAGTAAGTGAGTGAGAAAAATTCGTTTTATTGCGTGCTAGGAAAATCCAGCTAAGCCGGCCCATACAGTATAGGCTAGGACGTTATACATCATTGCATCAAAGAAGCCAATTAGGCCGCAAGATTGCGTGTAGGCCTACACAAGATCTTTTCGTGCACTGTGGCTCCGATTCTAATTAGTAATTTATGTTCCATGTTTATCGACGAATTCACTCATCGTCAGGTTGAGATCATGAATTGAATGTCTGACCATTGAAGATATACAGTCATTGATTAGCTAAGCACGCCAGACCAACTCAGCCTGGCCATTCCTTTGTGGGTAGACGCATAAAAAGTACCGCAGGTGATGGTTAAGGCCACATTAGCGGAGAAATAAGTTCTGCGTAGGACTGTTGGTACACAGACGCATTCGGATGTTCACAAAGAGACTCTGGTTAGCTTAGGACTGTTATTGAGTTATTTAGCTGGAGTTCGTAGCATGCAATAAAAGAAATTTTTCACCTTCCAGTTTTCTAAGCGCATCTTAGCCGTCGTCGAGGCGTCCGTCCGCCCGTCCGTCTGTCGGTCACACTAGCTGCTGCGTTGTATCAAAACAGTGCAAGCTAGGATCACCATATCTTCACTGTGGACTGTTTCAAGGATAGTTTCTTGTGATGAAATTTCGTGCCGCTAGGTGAAGGTTTCTCCTCAAACGAGGGCGTGAAATAGGGATATCCCCTAAAAGTTTTTATTTTACTGCTATTGGCACGTCTGTTGTAAAACCTCTTGCAGATAGGCACAGATATGCTACTTATCTATTACTAGTGACGGGTTTTTAAGAGTATTAACATCGATGACCTTGAACGATCTTGAGCCTCCAAAATAACGAGTTTTAGTGAATTTTTTTCGCGATTTCGGATCGCAACACACATTTTGACAGTGAATTGCACCAAGATGGCTGAAGATAGACTAAGACCACCATTTTAGCATCAAACGTTGATTTTAGCAGTTCAAGTCCCGACCCCCTACATTCAAGGAGGCCTGTGCATCCGGGCTTCAAATAGAGATATCCCTCTCAAAGGTGGTTATGTTTTCGATATTGGCTCATCTAGCGTGAAACAGTTGCAGATAGGCACAGACATGCTGTTTATCATAACAAGCACTTGTGACAAGCTTTTGGTGGTATTAACATCGATGACCTTGAATGACCTTTAACAATCAGAATAGGGGGTTTTAGTGTTTTTTTGCGATTTTCGGTGGTGATGCGCACATTAAGGGTGAATTGCGACGAAATGGCTGGAGATAGACCAAGACCACTTGCGAACAGGAACTGCTAAGGCTGTCGCGCGTCTCATGAGCAAAGCTCAAACTACTTTTCTAATATTCGCGACTCAAGTGTTTCTCACGGAACTCGTGTAATACAGTATTTGCAAAATTACAAGAAACGTCATTGTACAGTGGCACTTCTGTTTTGTGCTGCATCTACAGTAGGCCTAGTTTGAAATCTCTGTAGGCTTATTCGCTTTTTGCTTGCACTGCCAGGGTTCAAATTTAATTAAAGTAAACTTTTAGCTGGAGTTAATTAATAACAGACTAATTTTCAGTGACTCAGTCGTCTCAAGTGAGCAGTTAAAAGTCGATCAGTCTGTCTGAAACATCTGTTTATCTGTCTAATGACTATTCTCGATGGACGTTGTCTTGCCATCTGAGATGTAAATGCGAGGGTGTGATGATGTTCTAGGTTCATCGGTCAGTCTAGCGCCGACTCTTATCTCAATCTACGACCGTACGGCGGTGGCGACGTCTGGCGGCCAGGAGACGGAGCACGTCTCTGCTGGAGGTTGCAGTTGGTACAATGACGATGCGCGAGTGAAGCCTGGAGTCGCCGCCCCTGCTGCTACTGCTGCTGCTACTCGTACTGTTGATATTGATCGTCTGGCTACACCGTCTACCGCATCTTCCGTCAGTCCGCGCCGGTCGACGATCGTGAAGCGCGCCACGTCCTCAACCATGGTGCTTCCTGGAGATGCGAAACAGGAAGTGGATCTGAAGAAGCGTCCGCTGAGCATCCGGTCGACGTCGTCGACTGCGTCCACGGTGTCTGCGACTCAGCATCGACCGCGCCGCAAGAAGCAGGCGGTCGAGGGTGAGGTTGGGTGTACTGGGGTGGACGGGAACCTGGCACCGGTGTCGGAGCGGCTACTGGGCCAGCAGGCGGCGTCATACAGTGATGAACTGGACTGTATGACATCCAGTCTGTTGCAGCGCAGTGGCTCGGAGTCGTCCGGCGGCTGTGAGGGAGGCTGTGCTGGGGGTGATGTGGTGAGACTGTCGTCACTGTTGACTGATGACGACGACCAGGAGGACGTCGACGTCAGTCCGTCCTCGGACTGCAGTGACGCCAGTGGGCGGAGTCACTCCAGTGGGCGTGGTCATCACGTGACACAGTCCACCAGCTCGCAGTCGTACGTTGACATGGTCGTCGCCGAGATACTCGACACCGAACGCGCCTACGTCAAAGATCTCCGTGACGTCATTCAGGTACCTTCAGTCAACTTCATCATACGTCATATAGCCTACCTGTACGCCAAGATTCTGATTTACAGATTTTCTAAGTAGCCTAGTCCCGACTTTTCGTCAGATTTTCGTAAGTTCTTTGTAAATCAGCAACTTTGTAGTAATGTGTATGTTTTTCGTAACTATGTCGTAAGATGTTCTTACAGTTTTTTTTGTTTGAAATCGCACATTTCTAAAAAAACGATGCAGCTCTCCCAATAGATTCTCGCTTATAGGGTCCAGGATCAGCTTCAGTTAGGTCTATGTAGGATGGTTAAACGAAAACGAATGCGTGCGTTAAGTGGACACAGATCGTGGTCATTAGATCCGAATTTAGTTTACAACAAATCTGTGACGTCTTGTCATGTTATGTTGTATCACTTCTTGTCCAACGTTTCCACGACAAATCGAAAGAGTGGACTTTGGGCATTAATCATTTGGACCGTGGACGCTCAGCTGTCGGAGTTTGTATGGGTGTCGACGGTGACTGACGCGAATGAAACTGAAGGAGATATCGACAGAGACGAGAGACGGTTGTTTAGTTGGATACGTTAAACCCGATGATGCGTCCAACTGGAAAAGCTGCTTGCAGGATGCTTCCAAGCGTGCTGTGCCATTGCCGACAGCTGTAAGCTGGTAACGGTCGTCTGCGTCTACTGAGACACGAGATGCTGCTGTGCTGCTGCGTGGTGTCGGCTACCAGCTGATGCGTGCGCAGGGTCGGCCGCGTGCTGTGTTTTTGTGCGATGTGTCGGCAGCTAGCAGCAACATCTTTCTATCGGTTAGGGCGCTCGAACTTGAACGACGAAATAAAACAAACTTGAACCACACTCACTTCGTACTGGTATCGCTTTCACAACTTTCGGCTACAGTCTTGCCACCCCAATTGTGCAGTCTATGCTATCTGATTCTGAGCATGGTTTAAGTTAGCCATACGTGCACTGCCTGGAGTGGTACAAGCTCTTACTGCGTACTCGCTATCCACTTATGTAGTGCGGTATTATAGTACTAAACAACCGGAGAAGGTCGCCGTTAACACTGTCCACCGCCCATTTTATCACAAAGTGAAACGTGGCGCTACGAATTTCAGAAAAGTGTTATTTTATTGCAGAGGTTCGCATGTATTGCGATATAAGAACAAAATACGATGTTTTATGATGTCGAACGATGTTTTTCAGTCGCTTTAGGGTGTATTTTAAAAATTTTGTTCAACTGCACACGTGTACTGACTGTGAGCGCTGATAATGCGTTTATCTTTGCCATCGGATGAGTTGAGCAGCAGCAGCAGCTGTGTTGTAGCGTCAGCAGCTTGAAGCACCGGCGTTGTGGGTTAAAAAGAGTACGCTCGGCGGGAAGTTGCAATTTTCTGACAGACGCTGCAAATTTCCCGCAGAAAAAATTATGGGTGCTCGAAATTTTTTCCCCAAATGTTTCCGAAAATGGGGATTTTTTTGCCTTAAATTTAACATTTTTGTGATAAAATTTTCTGATAAGAAGCAAATTTTCTGACAATTTTCCGACAGCCCAAAATTTAGAGACTTAAGCGTTCCCCCAGGCCACGAAACCACTGCTTAGGCCTATATTTACCAGTCGTCGTCATGCTGAAAACCAGCACTCAAGGCAGCGGCGTCACTTGAGTGCAGAGATCGCGGAGAGGCAGGCAGATCGAGTTTCCCGGTCAGCTAATTTTGCGCATGCGCAACGAACGAAATCGCACTGGACTGCATACGGGAGCGTCTTTCGCTTTCGACCAGAAGCACAAAAAGTGCTGTTGGACTTTCGTATTCCATGCACGCCGTTGTTTAGTACGCTATTGCGTACTTAACGGAAGTTTCATGAGCTGTATTGTATTCTGTCTGACTACGCGTCGCAGATTAGCTCAGGTCACAGAAATAGTCTAATACGCCGTTTACGCGAGCGCACGACGATCTGGCTCTATGCGCTCGTCGAACGCACGTCGTGCGCTCGCAAAGCCAGCTTCCTCGTGTAAACGGCGTATAAGTTAGTGATCTGCTGTGATCGGCGATGTTCAGATAGACCCTTCTATACAGCTTAGGAAATATGCTTGACTACAGTATAACCTGTTACTGCAGACAATATGTATCAGTTATAGTTCTAGCTGTGGTGTGGCCTATGGCACGAGTCGGTCACGGACCGTAAAGCAGCGTGAGTAAGACGAGCCAGGAAACGGAAGAGGTCACGCCTGCAGTAGTTAGCAGTCTGTCCGTGGTTGCTGTGTGCACTGTGCGCGTTAGCTGACCTATAGGCCTACTCTTTGCACCTGTCCGTCCGTCCGTCCGTCCGTCTGTCTGTCTGTCTGTCTGAGTACAGTGTGCTGGCCTCTCGTCATGCTCATGCTGTAGGCCTAAATGTGGGTGCATGGCTAGGCTATTCGTGAAACGACTGAAGTGATATGCCGGGCTTTGCAGTCGGACGGTCGGAACTGCAACAATAATTCCAAGATTGCGCATGATCGTCCGATCCAATTATTGTACCCAGCACTCTGATAGTACTAAGTGTTATCTTAAGCACATGCCTAAAACTGCAGCTATTTGTAGGCGTACAACGGACGAGATCATACAGCGAGTTCCGGGCCAATGGAGCCCGGACACAGAAGTTCTGACGCCGACTGAGAGTACATGGTCGATAGCGCGGTACAGTTATAGGGGCTAATGTCGGGAGATACTCTCGACTGACGTCAGCAGCTGGAATGCAGCAGTCGACTACTGTAGATATGATAGTCTTTGACTTGGTAGCCTATCTGTCACTGGCGCCGGGCAGCTTGCAGCCAATGCCTAGAAATGGACTCAGTCAGATGGAACGGCGGGACTAGGCCAAAAAATTAGCGGACCTGGCCGAATTGAACTAGGCTACATTCAAAAAAAGGTTTAAAGAGTATAGATTTTCATAGGAAACCCATCTTAAAGCTACGGAACATCACCTGCCATATGGGATCACGTTGCCACCCGACACAGGTGAACGTGTCCTCCCTCAACCCCAGCTAGAGAGGCCGGTACTTGATTTACCTACCCGGAGGGATGAAAGGCTGAGTTGATTTTGGTGTTGGTTGTATACCGAGATGTCCACAGATAGTCACCCATCCGAGTACTAACCACTTGATAGCGACCCAACCAGGAATCGAACCTCGATCTCACGATCGTAAGCCCAACGTCGTTCTGTTATGGGGGTGTTTACACGATCCAGCAAACGTCCAGCAAACTTCCAGCAAATGTGTTCAAAATACACGTGCTATAATGCTGGACGTTTGCTAGATCGTGTAAACACCCTATTACAATAACAAGCCAAAGCCGAAAATTATCAGATAGATACTGTTACACAAGTTTGCCAAAATACGCACGGTAGTTGAATTATCGTCCATCTGATTGGTTTTATTAGTCCGCCCGTAAGGCGTAAATGGTAGTTTTCGGAAGGACTTATGTTTTACTGCAGATGTTTTTTTTATTTTAGTCGCGAGATCTTATAGATGCGTTGGCCGATCGGCGCGAAATTTTGCACGGTGATCAGACCCAGGCTAGGTTTTGTAATACCGGTCCAAAATTTCGGAAAGCCCTCCCCAAAAAAATTTTAGCGGCCAAAAGCATGCAAAATTTGGCCCGATTTCGGACGACTTCAAAATTCGGCGGCGAATATCTCCGGAACGGATGAAGATATTCAAAATCGGACATGTACATTTACACGATTCCTTCCGCGTTGGGCGAAAATTTTGCTGAACATTTTGGTCCACTAATCACGGAGATTAATAGGTGAAATTGTACCAACCCAAATTGAATTATTCGAAAGACCATATTTTAGCCTCTAAGGGGTGTTGCACCCCCAAATTTTTACATGCGTTTGAGAATGACCAAGTCTTACTAGCGCACACCTCACCGGGGACGTGGGTCTCCCTTACAATTTTTTTCAAAGGGTGAGAGGTCAAAATTGGCTTAAAATGTAGTAAAGGAGCGCTTATAACTTCGGTGGTTAGGGATTGTAGCCCAACGAAACTTTGGCACATGACATGCCGTTGTCTAAGCATGATAAATTAAGTACAAAGTCTGAAGGGCATTGCCCCCTTAAAATTCGGGAGGGCAAAAAACGTCGAAAATTTGGCGTGATTTAGGAAAACTTTTAAGTTTGAACGCAAATGTCTTTGAAACGGATGAAGATATCGACAAGATGTGAACGGCTTTAACAAGAGCTATCTCTACGGCGTTGAACAAAAAAAATCTGTGACCTTTGGTCCACTAACGAAAAAGTTATAGCGTAGATGTTGACCTACCCTAAGTCGACAATGCACGTTCTATGTATGCTAATGCATTTGAGTTTGGGCACGTGACTTTGCTACGTGCGGAATTTTTTCCCTAAATTTTCCCCAATCGGACTTAGGGCGCCGGGCGGACTTACGTTGGGCTTTGCCTCGAATTTCTAGTATTATATCAGTTCTTGCCGTAAGCTTGTACGCCTATGTGTCATGTCTGCAGCTGTTGATTTTGAAATAATAATAAAATGCAGCATTAGTGCAAATTAGTGAAACGAGCCATGCTGAATGATTTCGGATTATGCATCGTAGGTCTGTCACTTTGTCTGACTGGTTTCTAGCACGGTTGTGTAGTTAAACTGTTTAGTCTCTGGTAATCCTACCTAAACCACGCGTTTACGCATGTCGGGATTCTTACAAGAGCGGATCTACAAACTGATGAAGTGACGGCTAATTAAACTTCTGTTGAGCAGGCTTCCGCATATGTTTTGTCGGAATAGCGGACGGAGAGAGAGAGAGAGAGAGAGAGAGAGAGAAGAACGGAATTTGTGAGATCCATGCACCAGTCTGCAGTGATTTGGTTGCTGTCGAGTGTTGATCGATATGTGAGTGGCAGATCAGGTCGGACAGACTGCCGTCCGTCCGACATCCACTGAAAATGTTCAGCACTCAAGAAAAGACCTTGGCCATTTCGTTGCGTCACGGGTTGAGTACAGTACCACACGCTGCAGTACGACATTTATCTTGTATTGCACTTGTGCTTTCCCGGGTAACCCCATAGTGAAAGTGTTAGGAGACGATAGGCCTATGTCGCTTAGAACACGGCGCCCACGTGCATGCAACTTGCATGGCGTGGGCGCCATGTTCTAGGCGATGCAATGTCATTGCCACGGTAAGCTGAAAATCTGTTGCTAAGCTATTCTTTGTCGGAACACACTGCCGTTCGGCTGTGCGGTTACAGTTCATAAAACAAAACTTGACTTCAGGAATGATAATTATGTTGTGATGATTGCCTCTGAACAGGATGCTGGCTGTTGGATTTGCAATTTCCTGGAAGTTTCCGGCTGGCGACGATCCCCTGAACCCCGTGCTGTCCGTCGTTCCTGTCGTTCACACGTAGTCCGATAACAGGCGTTGTCCTTTCGTGAGAGCAAGTGTCTCGAAATAGGGCGGACGTTTTATATCGTCTACGGCTGGTGGTCGGTGGTTTCCGTTAAACGGAAATGTTGTCAGACGAGGCGAGATTTTCGTCGACGGCTACTAGTAACGGAAACTGACTTGTTTGACACCGGCGTGGACCTCAGAATGAAGGAAGTCTGCGAGTATTCCACACTGCATGCAGGACCTTTACACGGCACCGTCTTATCTTTTGGAAAATGTTTTATTGAGCGGTGTTGATAACGACTGGTCGTTTTTGCTGTCCGCGATGATGTACACGCCATGACCTGAGAATTCCGCGCATTCGGCCAGCACCTGTGGCTTCACGGCTGTTTCCCAGGTTCGCCGCATCCGCCTTGCAGCCTGTACCAGTACCAACGACTGTTCTAGGCTTATCATCGCCTGCTTCTGTAAAATAACACTATGGGATCTTTTTTTGTAGCTGTAAGAATAGGAATACACGAGTTGTTCTATGCATAACTGAACTCAAACTATTGTATACATTTTCTGTGTTGCAGGGTTACATGTGTTGCTTCGTGAACAACGAAGCAATTTCTTCAAACATATCAGCAAACGACATTCGCTTTCTGTTCGGCAACGTCGAAGACGTTTACAACTTTAACCGGTTAGAGCTTCATGTAATGTTTATTATCAGTATCATGTTTTCGTTTCTGTTATTTGTGGGCATGAGAGTTTAGTTGCTTTGCAGTGGTAAACGCAGCAGCTTGCTATTAGCTCGTGGAAGTGGATCATCATGCTGTGTATGTTTAAATGGACAGTTGTAAGTCCCATTTTGGTTTTTCTGGCCTTAAGTGGCCCAAAACACGTTTGGTAACCTAAGTTTCTATAGTTTTTAAAATGCATGTCATCTTGAGATAACTGAACTAAACTAAAGTGTTAGCATCTGAGTTGACCATGATCAAACATTCAGACAAATGAATCACCGTTTTGCCTAAATCACCGTAAGTCAATAAACCACAAGTGTGTGGTGTTGAATTTCTCACAAAGGTTAGAAGGTCTGACGTACCTATCTGCCTCTTGAAGTTTTGAAAAGTGTAAGTGGGATTCAATTACATTTTGCTGGATGGATAGATGACCTCACGTTTTGTGAGTTTTACGGCTTACTTGAACATGAATGGTCAAAAAACTGGAGACATCATTTGACTTTGTCGCAAGTCTCAGTGTACAAAAGTTTTTAGTGGCCTAAGGAAGTTTTCCCCTAATCCCTTATAGTCAATTTATGATCATGTGACTGATGTCGCTGGCGTAGTTGCTTTTTTAGATTAGTGCTAAAATGGCGTACGTATTAAACTTAAAAACACGTTGTTATGCTTGTTGTGTACAAACAGCGAGTTTTTGTCGCGGCTGGAATGTTGTCAGTCTGACCCGGTCCTTATTGCGCGTTGTTTCTCTCAGCACAGTCACGGCTTCTCGGTCTATTCCAGCTACTGCACCAACTATCCGCGGTGTGTAGGCTGCTGCGTTGTTGTAGCCTTGTAGATACTGCACTGCTGGAGTGGATAAGGGAGTACGCAGTACGAGCTTATACCACTGCATACAGTGCGGTATTATACTTAAACATCAGGTCGCGTCGGCTGCCGAAAATTGTCAAAACAGTATCAGTGCTGTGCGAGCTAAATGTGGTTTATACCCCGTTTACAGAGGAAGCATACATGAAGCACACGTAGAGCTATTCGTTATCAAGCCAGATCTAAATGCACGACGTGTGCTTCGTGTATGCTTCCTCGTGTAAACGGTGTAAAGTTCAGCTATAGCGCACGCATGAACGTATAAGCTTACTTGTGCTTCGTCGGTGAAAGACTGTCATTTAAGCAACAGATAAATTTTGATCCGGACAAAATCTTAGATTTCATCTGGACGTCAGATCAAACTGACACTGGCATCAGTTTTATAACATAGGAAAATCCATATCGGTTGCTGTTGTGCGGCACAATGCACTTTAACGTGATCTGTCTTTACATTGGACCCCCAACATTTCTGTCAGTGCACGCTGTCCGCTCTGTGGCGTAATCTGAAGTCCTTGCGAGGTGTGGACTGGCAATGATGTACAAGTAAGCGTCACGTAGGACGACATAAAGCATTTGCCGCTAGAGGGCGCCGGCGACAACCCAATGGACAACCTATGAAATATTGATGATGCTGAGCCGCTGAAGCGACGCCGAGATTTAAGCCCCGTATCAAACACTAAGTAGCCCACTTCTGGCTTGGTTCGCTTCTGCTTATGATGTATATACAACCCAACCTATCATATTTCCTTCACTGCATCTTACACATTGCTGACTGGTATGGTCAGGAAGGGCCTTCTGACTGTAAATACATGTAACTGCTGCCACAGTCCGTCGTCGACTGCTGTAATCTCTGCACTGCAGTCTTCCAGACGGTGTTAGACATTGGTTTCAGCAGATTTAGTTCTCTCTACTGAGCCTGAGGCCCTCACATTATTTTACAGGATATAGTTTATAGCCTGCTGTGACTCAGAAACAAGGGCTCACTTTGTTTTTGCTCGTAACTTGGCCATGGCCAATTATGATGAATGTTCATTGGCTTGTGTTTACTCTGTTAAAATTTTATTTGCATTACGATTTTTTTGGCATTACCTTCATCATCATCATCGTTATCGTTAATCATTATCACCAACAGAATTAACCAATAAAATTTGTGTATTCGTTTTTTGTCTAGCTGGGACATTTTTCTGGATTCACTGAGGTTAGGCCCGTTCCCATAAGTAAAATTTTGCAATTTTTGAATCAGGACTTTTAGCAGTCAGAATGACTGTTGCTGATTTTGCTCCCAATCCAACAACGCGTCATAACACGTTTTAGCTTTTCTGTGGAAAAAACGTTCGTTACTGGATTGCTGTGATGATGAGATTTTTCAGAAACCTGAAAGATATGAAAGACTTGAAGTTTTTGTTGTTGATGATGTTGCAGATCAATTTCGGTGCTGACGAGGTGCTTGCAAGATGCTTTTATGTCGAATTTGTTGTGCAATCAACAGAGGTCGCTGCAGCACGACTTGCCGCTTGGCGCCTACTTACTTAAACCCGTTCAGCGAATATTCAAGTATCAGCTTCTACTGCAGGTTGATTGGGTCACGTGCATTGCTCAATTATTTGCTGTTGTGAGACTGGTGCATTTAATACGACAGTTTCGCTGAATGAATAAGAATTTTGCTTTCTCTAAACGGATGTAAACAAGCAGCAGGGGTAGCATTTTTTGCCCTTTCTGATATCTTTACGTTTTTCATTTTTATTTTCTTGTCTCGTCTTTTTTTTCTTTGTTGAATTCTTTTGCTGTGGGGTCAGCTCGGTCTTAAAAAATAGCCCAAAATACGAGTTTATAGTGGCTGCAAATGGCATTCGTTTTTGGTTGGGTACGTTAAAAATTAAATATATAAATGTTTTGACTAGGCCTACATTATTATTATTATTATGCTTCATTGATAGATCCGTTAGAACTTTGTCGGTTCGTCTGTCGCTCTGCATGCTGCATTTATGATTGGTACCTGTCAAAGTGGTTAAAAAATACGCTCTACCTACATTCATTTGTGAGTTTTAAAGTGCAATCCTGCTAGTTGATCTTCGTCGTCATGTCCACAGGATGCAACGCTTTTATTGGAGTCGGACAGACAGGCACACGAGTTGGTCGATGAGAAGAAGTAGCAAGCTTATTGTTAGGTCTAGTAGGGAATGTCACACTGCTTGAATGCTGCTATTTGACGTGTCACCCGTTGCCGTCTGACCTATGGCTGGAGATGTTCTACCATCTTAAACGTTGTCTGACGACTGGCTGGTTTTTAGCACGGGACATCCTGACCAGTTTGCCATCATCATCATCATCAGCAGCAGCAGCAGCAGTACCCAGACAGACTCTCAGTGTCGCAGTCATTTCCAGGAATAACGACTAAGTTTCTCAGTATTCGGCCACGTAATTTTGCTGATTGCTGGGCTGCAGTTGAACGCTGCCTTTCTGCCGCTGCCCAGTGTTTATAGCCAGCCACGGCGTGGACATTGTCTTCCATTTATCCCGTACTCGCCCCACTGTCTGCATGGAAGTGCATGGCTGTAGCAGACACTTGGCACACGGGAAGTGCCAATGTGTCGTCTCTTGCTGTTTATTCGTGTTTATGTTTAGCTAGACAGTGTGACTCATTTGTTAACTGTAGTAAAATCTTGAGCCTGTGATGCATCTGCATCTGGTACTTCCGGTAAGCAGTCGCAAAGTCAAACGCGCGCGTTTAGTGTTTAATATTAGCGCAGTTGGCAGGCTGTTAAAGACAATTTCCCTTGAACACTTCACTGTCACGTCATTTCTGGAAGTTGGAATATATATTTCCTGCAGATGTTTGGGAGACCCTGCTGCACAGTTTGATGTGTGCTTTGCCTCTGCGCAGACAGAAAATTCTCCTCTGGGGTTGGAGTGAGCAAAGTCTTCCTCGCCTTCTAATGATGACTCATTTTCTGTCTATAATTTGGCCATTTTAGCATACTTTCACGGGGTAATGTTTCTTCTCCTTGTCCTTGACACTGGCATGTGGTCATTACTCAGTAAAGCGTCAGAGAGAGAGAGAGAGAGAGTGTTAATAGGAACGACATGTTACTGTTTGATGCTGACGATTGTTACTTGCGTAGAACATGCTGAGTCATCATCATGGCAACGATCATGACGTCATAGCAGGTGCGCTGGGCGCAATGAAGCAGGTGACTCAGTGTATCAATGAGGTGAAGCGTGAGCATGAGAGAGCATTGCGTGCTGTTGAGATACGGCGTCTGCTGGACGGCTGGTCCAGCATCGATCTCGCTCTGCTGGGACACCTGGTCATGGAGGTATGCACCAGCCAGTCAATAAAACTCGTCAGAATTAGTTTTCTTACTTTATGCCTAACAATAAAACACTATTTGTACAATATACTGATATCAGTCATTCTGTTACCCGTTTATTTGGTTACACATGGTTAATACAGTGCGGATCAAAAAAAAACAGTTCACCAGTTTTTTTTCTCATAATATGTACCATCATATATTGACTGAAATTCATATTTTTAGGGACAAAAGTTACAAAAGTTGGCAATAAATTTGCAATAAAGTGTTTATTAAAAATGCCAAGTATTGTTGTCAGCTTTTAAATACCGGTATTAACATTTTTCGTATAGTCAGTGTATATGCACAGTGTTTGATATTTGTTGCCGTTTTTTTTGTTGTTGTGGTGTGATTCTGTTGTTGGTGTTAATATGTGAAATTTTTAGGACAAGTTCAAATTTTGTGGCTGCAAGACTTACCGATATCTTTTTCTTTTCGAGAAAGGTTTACTTATTGCAAAGCGGAAGGAAGATGGTAGTTTTCAAGTCAAAGCTTCAATAATGGTATGTTAATCTACTGCATTTTTCTTCTTCTGTTCATATTCCTCATTGACTGAAAATAGTAAAGTTAAATAGTGCATAATTTGCATGTACATTGCTGTAGAAACAATACAGGGGAGTATTAAAACAACATGGAATGATATAAAGAAAAAATAATCCAGTTAGCATTTTGCAGCATTTTTCTTATGGTTCTTAAATAATGTTGGGTAACTTTGGAATACTTAGCCAATTAAATGGAAGTTAGAAGTACTAGTAGTAAGAGCAGTGGTTATAGCATTATCAGTGATCTATAGCACCAATAAGAGTGTTAAGAGTAAAGAGTAGCTTGTGTTTGTGTATGTGTGTGAACAGTGCTGCAATCTGATGCTTGTCGAGACAATTACAAAAGCTCCCTTCAATTTTCACTTAGTTCCATTCAACAATCCCAGAGTACAGTTTGCTGTGCAGGTATGTTGAACTCACATCTGTCAAGTTTTCTTGCATATAATTTGCAAATTGCTCCTTGCATGTTTCTTGTGTTTAAGCTAAAGCAGCAAATTAAATGGAGATAATCATGTATTTGCTTGTTTCGTTGTAGTGTTTTATTGCTGATGGCTGTTGATAGAAAGGGAATTCTAAGGGATAAAGCAGTACTCTGTACAAAAGTTCATTTTTTTGTAATATCCTGTCTGATATGCAGCAAGTCAGTGGGAAAATTTTCTGATTAGAGAAAATTGCAACAGTGCTAGTAGTAGTGATGCTAGTATTGCTTCTGATTCTTCGCTAGAGATTTTTTGTTATGCATCAACACAGCCGTTCAGTGCACTGTAGATGTGCAGGTGTTAAATTTGGTTGATCTGGCAGATGTAAATTTATTCAGCTCATTTTTGTAACAATCTCTAATGCTGTCAACACACGTCAGTACTACAAGAATAAAATATTAGAAATGCATTGCTAGTGTGCATGTGCTACACAATGGTCCTATTTGCATGCTGGCAGGCTAGAAACATGGAACAGAAGCGGCTGTGGTGTCAGCAATTGAAGAAGTCTATCATTGATAACTATGAAGCCGTGATTCCTGACAAAGCCAAACAGTTGGTCATGTCACTAGGCACTGACTGCGCTGGAGAAGGTCAGTTGCTTGAGTCGATTCTACTGCTGTTCATATTGTGTTAATAATGCACAGTCATAGTAGAGGTGTTGATTTGGTCACTGGCACAAAACTGAGGCGTGGTGACAGTTTAAATGCCATCTACATGTACAGTGTACTTAGCCAGTGGCATCTGTTTTGAATCTTTAGAAACCAGGGTGTCTTTTTATCTAGTGTATTTGACCATGGCACTCGCACTAAAATTTCTGCTATTATTTTTATTTTTCTTCACTGATGAAAGGTTATGTTTTATTCCTGTTCGTCTGTCTGTTTGCCTGGAAGATAATTGCGGCCAAGGAACAATAAGTTGAGACTTTGGTGGTGATTCGATTACATAATGTTGACAGTTTGAGCTTGTTGCTGTGATAGTGTAGTCATTTGCAAGAAAACTTTATTTTCTTACCTTTAATTTCACCTATCATACACATACATCAAACTAGCTTATCTATGTGCAAAATGTATTTTGTCCTCTATTTTACAGTATTATTGGGGTTTCTGTGGGATTTTAGTAAGCTGTCAGTTAGTGTTCTAACAATGTGCGATGAGCTTAAGCAACTACACTGTGTCTCAAAAAAAGCATCCCCAACATTTTCCACTGTAACTTGATAACCAATTATCAGATTTTAGTAAACTTTTGGTACAAATATTTCTGACACAACTTGCCATCAAATGGCCATTCAGTTTCTTACCTCACCCCGTGTATGCTTCTACACTACCTAGGGAAAGCAGATCAAGTGAAATATGCGTTAAAATAAACAGAAAACCTGAAAAAAACATCCCCAACATTATCGATCGTACCTTGAACAAAGATTAGCAGATTTTATTAATATTTGGCAAAAATATTTCTGACACAACTGGCTATTAAATAAGTGTTTTAGTTTTTAACTCACCCAACCTTTGCTTTTGCACTACCTGGGGAAAGCAGACCAAGCATAATATGTGTTAAAATGAATGAAAAACGTCGATAAATTCCATCTATCCTAATCTGTTGGCCCCAACAGCAGGTCTTGCAGCAGTGTGTCTACCAGATGAAGTTTAGGAATGGTTGTAAAGTCAAGAAGCGACTAGTAGAGCCTGTATTGGTCGGAGCAGAACATTATTGATACTGCTGTCAAGTGAATGGAGAAAGCGTCTCCTTGCCTGTGTTCGCATAGTGGGTTAACACTTCAAGCAATTTTACTGTAGGCAGTTGAAAAATGGACAACTAAATGAAATGTAAGCCACAGTTTCAGAAATGTGAACAAAATGTGTTTTTTCGCATTACGTTAATTAAGCAATCATATCGCATTGGATAAAAAAGTGATATTTCGCTGGTTGTGATTTCCCCAGGTAGTGCAGAAACAAACGTTGGGTGAGGTGGGAAACTAAATGATTATTTGATGGCAAGTTGTGTCAGAAATATTCATACCAAAAATTATCAAAATCTGGTAATTGGTCTTCAAGTTACAATGAAAAATGTCGGGGATGTTTTTTTGAGACAAAGTGTAGTTTGCTGATGTCTGCATGAGAGGTAAGTTTTGTTCTTTTTTGTAGTTCAACAAAACTGTGCAAACTCCGACCCCAGGAAAGTTCATCGCAAATCTGCAGGCTTCATCATAGGTAAACTTGCTGCTCTTCTGTTAACAATAATTACCGTGCATTGAGCACTGCTGTTGTAACATGGAGACATTTTATTATTTAAATATGAGAAAAATAATTTAGTTTTTGGTATTGTATACATGATTTTTGTTTTATACAGTGCACTGTAGAAAGTGAGTAGCAATTGATGTGATTGTTGTGCGTGTGCGTTAGATGTGCCAGCAGCGCGACCAAACCTAGGTCAGTAAACCATTCTGCCATTTATAGTTTATCCAATCAGCCAGCTTTAATGAATACTGTATTTTCTGTATAGAAAAAAATGTGATATTGATCTAAAAAAACTTCTGGCATCTATTGATATGTAATTGTTCATGTTATGCTAAATTTTCAAAGGAAAGGTATTTTGCAAGCTTTACTGTTTACCCACAACCGCATTAAAGCACATAAGGATTACAAAAGTTTGTATTGTGAATAACGATTTATTTAACAATTACGTGTCTGCAGGTTTACAACGAAGCGAATCAGCAAATAGCAGCTTTCGCAATTCCGTAAGTTGTTTTGTTAGTATTTTCCTTCGATTTCTACCAATCCATTTCAGCAGGCTTGAGTTCTTTCTTTTGCATGCTCTGCCCTAAGGCAGGTTGCAATGACGATGGCGCTATCCGTGCAGCGCTATACTTCTCTCTTCAGCTCCTCGTAACTGATCTTCTTGTCATCTTGCTCCATAAGTAGATCCAGCATTTTCCTTCTTGGTTTTTCCTCTTGGCCGTTTCCCTTCTATCTTCCCCTCTAGTACAGTCTTCAGAGGACAGTCATGTCTTAAGACATGTTCTGTCCAGTTTGCTTGGCGTTGCTTGATGACTTGGACCAGAGAACGTTGTTTTTGCACCAGACAAGACTTCTTCATCTGACACATGTGTTGCCTGTCTAGCTGATCTTTTCCATCTTGCGCCAGATCCACATTTCTAAAACTTGTATACGTTTAATGTCTTATTTTCTAAGTGTCCTTGTCTCTGAGCCATAAAGAGCTACACTACCGGTACATACTAGTGCTTTCACCATCCGTTTCTCTAAGTCTTTTGAGATGTTACCTCGTAGTAATTCTTTTCTTCTTGTGAAAGCTGCCTTTGCCATTCAATTTTTTCTCGATCAGCATAAACTGAATTTATGGGCTGGATACAGTGTTGTATTAATAGTACTAAACTACTAACTAGATCACCACTACGAGTAACAATAATAATAGCTGAAAACTTGGAATAACGGCAGTATGAACAATCATGTCTATTCATCTTTCAGTAAACAAATAACTGCCCATCAGTGAAGTCATGAACTTATAGTTTTTGCTCGTGTGCTGGGCCTGAGCCCAGTCTATGTAAAAATTTAAGTGACTGTCTTTGAAATAATGTGCTTTTATTGACGCCTTTTAGAACTTTTGTGTTTGCTCAGCTCTAGCGTCGATGCTACAGTGCATTAGAAAATTTGATGCGTTTGCGCCATAAGTTTGATTATTCGTTTGAGTTACCGGCGCTGTTGTCATCATTGTGCAGCCGCTGCAAGAGTTTGTGCGGTTTTTATGTGGTGCTTTTATGCTTCTTTTCATCTTTTGTATATTTGCAGCGCCATTAAATGCTGAATAAACGCGTTGTATTCTGTTTTTTTGCGTATACAGGCAATTCTGTCTCGTTCTTACAATGATTCAACAGATCAGAGTTTGTCACTGAAGAATGACAAATCGTCAGCAGCCATCAGAAAAGTTTGTTGTGTATTTTATACTCACGTGAAACTTGGTACCCTCTGATATAGATCTAACGGTAGTGAACTCAAGTTTAGTGAGGAGTTTATCAATACACTTCAGCATGTGAAACGCCATTTTGTGACTTGAAAATTGTACTTATGATTCAGTGTCGTAATGAGCGCGGTGGTGTTCATGTGTAAGTGGCTGTCCTGCGTATAAATTTTGTTACATCGCAGCGCCTATTCATCTGTCATAAGCTCTGTGTAGAATTTGAACTTTCTGTCGTTAAGACCTGCTGAGTACAAGTAGTGTTACATGTATTCACAAATTTGGTCACGTTATTTGACCATGCCTTTTTAAGTATATAGTTGCCCACATTCTTTTAAAAGCTAAGAAGCTGTGTTCCAAACTTGGTGAAGATCTGTCCATAACTGAGGTAACGTCACGATGTTGTCCACAGACGCCGGCCAGACAGACACCGGACGGACGCGTCTGAGTAATTTAATATTCTGCCCGTGTGCTGTGCATTGACGATAAAACATTCTTTGCAAGCAAAGTTCTACACCTATCCACGCTTTACTTGGAGAAAGTGATTGAAAATGACGTCGGCTGCTATGTTGTCGTCTGTTGTAGGGCTCGCTGGTGTCGCCGGAAGACTTACAGCGTCAGTTCTTGCAGTCCGCAGGTCACGTGATCCCTGGAGGCGTGGCACCGGGTCACGTGACTGCGGGGGGCGTGGCACCGACTGCCGTGGCGGAACGAGTGAGTGATGACGACGACGTGGATGATGCGAGGAAGTTTCACCGTGTACAGCTGCAGCCTGACGGCTACTGCCAGTGTGAGAACAGCAACCTGCCGCGCGAATTCAGAGCGATCCAGCGATCCGTGGCCACTGCGTCTAAGATGGTACCACCGCGACCGCTGAGGTCGGCGTCCGTTGATCGGCACGGGGACGCGTGGTCGGGGACCGGCTCAGTGAAACGCCATCCAGTGCATGGCGGCAGTGGTGCAAGGCACAGCGGGTCATCGAGTGCCTATCGAGTGTCGACGCCGACTGACTTGGTGGTGCTTCGTGGCTCAACCAGGACTTCCAGACGACATCGAACCACACCTCCACCCTCGGCAGTGCCACTGCCGCGGGATGTGCAGGGCGTCGCAGCACATCACGTGGACTCGACGTCAGACATGAGTGACGATCTGGACCATGACATTGTCGACGATCTACACCTGACCGAGTTTGTGCCGAGCTTCACCCGCCGCAGCACCGACACCCTGAGGACCTCCACCTCGACTGACTTTGACGTGGACTCGCAGCATCCTGCCCCTGCCCCGCGAACGCATCATCAGAACGGCTGGATCACGGCCGCCGAGCGCCCTCCGGTCATACTACGCCGCGCCTCCGCACAGGACCAGAGTCTGCGAGTGAGTAGTGGGGGGACTCCGCGCACACAGCGCGCCGGCAGCTACCACGGCTCAGTACATCACTCCGTCACGCTGCCCGAGTTCCCGTCCAACACGTCGTCTAGGCTGCATGGCGGCGGCGTCAACAGGTCTCCGGTGGTAGGGTCGCTCAAGAACGCGCTGGTGAGCCTGGCCGGACGCTGGCTTCGGACGTCTAAGACTGACTTGTCTGTGCCGGCTGAGGATGGTAAGACGGGCTGCAGTGCGATGACGTCAGAGCACGGGGCTGGACTGATGTCTCGCATCGTTGCACGCGCCAGCTGCAGGCTGCCCCGGCACAGGTCCAAGTCCGGCGACCGATGTCTCGACGACAGACCGAGGACCGTGGCGGCGGCAGTGGCAGGGGGACGGGTGACGGTGAGTGCGCTGTCACTGCCACTGACGACCAGTGACGACCTGATGACGTCATCAGGGTCCAGTAGAACAATGAACGAGCACGCATTTGCTGGGAGTGGGGAGCAAGACGTGGGGCTGGTGAACTCTACAGACCAGCCGCATGTACCTTACATTGATGACAGCGAGTCGGAGTACAGCTGAACGTCCTCACAATATCGGGTGGCGCAAAAAAATGTCCCGAAATTTGCGTAAATATAACGGCGCTTATACTGTATGGAGATAAATTTCTCTTCGCACATTTGTAGACCAAAGTGTACTCTTACTCAGTTATAAATTTTAGTGACTTCACTAATGACACCACTGAATGCCGCGTAATGACGTAAGACAAGTTAAAAATATAGTTATGTAAAGACAACGTTCCATCACACCGCATCAAAGCAACTCATTTTTTTTTCAGCACAACACGCCAGATTTTATCATCTCCCAAGAATGGACAGCGCATTCAACAGATTTCGATAATCCCGCTAAATTATTCGTTATGGGATATCTTGCAAGAACTTGTCTATGAAGGAAGGCATGAGCCGTTTGTGAACCTCAAAGATCTTCAGAATGTCATCACAGACATATGGCATGACGTCGACATCAAACAGCCAGAATCAGAAAATTCATATTGCAGTGGAAAAAGCGTCTAGCAGCAGTGGCAAAGGAGAATGTAGGACCTGTTCAGCGCATTTTCTGCTGATTATTTGACTGGTGATTCGGCCTACTGTGACGTTTTGGCGTAGCCTGCGTACAAGCGGCAAAGCAAATAATGAGCCGCTTGCAAAAATTGCTTTATGGCGCGTGACGCTATTTTGTTTGTATCACGGCTAATACAGAAGTGTTTTAGGCGAAAATTACTACACATATTCGTTTGATCGTTACATATATGCTTTTGCACCGATTCATCCAACCACTCGGCTGAATAATGCATGCAAATGTTCGGGACGTTTTTTTTGCGCCACCCAGTATATTCGTACATTAGGAACTTGACACTACAGACTATCTAGTTTACTAATCTAATGATTTTTGCACTTTATTCCCTCTCCGCTCGCTCTCCGCGCCCACGTTTAGTTCCTGTTGCTATAAAACCACTTTTTAAAATTTTTCCCTTTTAGCTGACGGCAGACCTTTCCTTCACGAAAATATAAAACACACTAATTGACACGCACATCAGGGTGATTGTAAAAATAGCCGACCTGCAGATCTAAGCGCATTGTTTTTGTGGTCTGCTTATTGATTCAGTAGTCAGTACGTAAATTACACAAGAAATTTGAGCTAATGCTCACGAGACGCGCGAAAGCCTATAGTAGTTCCTGTTCAGTAATTTAGCTCAAAATTGAGGTGTTCGCGCTAAGTTAATATACAAATACCAAATTCTATCTATATCGCATAACGGTAGTTACGCGGCGCCACCTTGTAAATGATATAGACTTATGTCGCAGCCCAAGATCGCCAAAAAATCCATAAAACCCTTATTTTGGCGTTCAAGGTCATCCAAGGTCATTGAATTCGGTGGCAATCGAGAGCCAGTGTACGACTTCCTATTAGTGATTAATAGTAGCCTAGGCCATATCTCGCACCGTTTCTGAGATACAGCGACTTATTATATTCATCTTCGTTCACCATGAAATGGTAGCACATAAAAAGAATAAGAAAAAAACACAAACATAATTAACAACAACATAGCGGACGGTAAGACAGAGTGACAGTAGGATGACACAAATAGATGAAAGCCTTAACTAACGAGCGAAAAGCCCGAAACTCAGTTCAAACTTTACCGATCTGTTACCCAAGACAACGCTGGGTAAGGATATGCCAAGGTACAATTGAATACTCTTAACAGTTTCAATGTTGTTGGCTGAAAATCGCAAATTTGTTCTACCCCCTCTCATTTAGCGCCCTGGTTCGGAATGACCCCCTTCGAATTTATAAAAAAGCTTTACGGTTCCTGAAACTATCGGGCAGCCGACGGTGAAAATTTGGTGATCCTATCTTGCACCGTTTTTGACTAATTCACCCGTGTGACAGACGGACGGACAGAATTGCGATGGCTAAGACGCTCAAAGCAGTAGCTGCTTTCGCGCGTAAAAATTAGTTTTGGGTTATAAATTATACGAACTCGTCTGCGGAATTCGGGAATGGGTTGAGCTAATGGCGCATTTCGTTTTTACGCGCGAAAGCAGCTACTGCTTTCAGCGCGTCTTAGCCGTCGCAATTCTGTCCCTCCGTTCGTCTATCACACGGGTGGATCAGTCAAAAACGGTGCAAGCTAGGATCACCAAATCTTCACCATCGGCTCTCTGGAAAACTCTAGTATCAGAAACCATAAAGCTTTCTATAAATTCGAAGAGGGTCACCCCAAACGAGGGCACTAAATGAGAAGGGGTGGGAAAAATTTGCGATTTTTAGCCAATAAATCGCTGTATCTCAATAACGGTGCGAGATAAGGCCTATAAGGTCACTATTAATCACTAATAGGAAGTCGTACACTGGCTCTCGATTGCCACCAAATTCTCTGACCTTGGATGACCTTGAACGCTAAAATAGGGGTTTTTATGGGTTTTTTTGCGATTTCGGACTGCGAGACACATTTCAAGAGCGAATTGCGCCGAAAGCAATTGAGATAGACATGGAAAAGCTGCATGTGAAATTTTCACCATTGAACGTAGATTTCGACAGTCCAAGTCTAGATTTTCTAAGTTCAAAGAAACCTGCGCACGAGGGTATCAAAGAGCGGTACCCCCGTAAAAGTCGTTATTTCACCGTTGTTGTCCAGTCTTTCGCGAAAAGGGTTGCAGATCACCATGGGCATGCTGCTTATCTCAACAAGCACTAGTGACGAGCTTTTCAGTCATATCAACATCGATGACTTTGAAAGACCTTAAACTTACAAAATAAGGAGTTTTATTGATTTTTGCGATCTTCGGCTGCAGCGCACACCAAGAATGAACTGCGACGAAATGGCTAGAGATAGACTGACAGTTTGTGAACAGGAACTGCTATAGGCTTTGGCGCGTCTCGTGAGCATTAGCTCAAATTTCTTGTTTTTATTGGTTAACCACTAGTGCAATATGAAACCACTAGTGCAATAGTTTCATAACTTAAGTTGACTTTCGATCTGGTTTCGCCAGCGTGATAAATACGGACAGGAATGGCGTATGCGTATAAGAGCGAATGGCTATTGTTTATGTACGTGTATGTGGCGTTTGTTTTGTTCGTTTATGAAATGATTGTGTACGGCGCAGGTCGCCACGTTGTGACAGGCTGCTGACGCGCTTTTCATGGCATGCTACAGCGTGACTGCTGCATCACCGCCAAATAAATCAGTAGCAATTCAGGACCATTCTGAAAGCTTGGAGCAGACGATTACTATTGCATGACAACTGCGTATACAGATTAAGCAATATCGATGACCGTTTACTTTAGATTAAAGCACTAAAGCTGTCGATAGGCCTACTCGGTAGATTTTCTGAAGCGTTCCGATGACGTTTAAGAACGGAAGCGTATTGTAAATGTTTAAAACGGTAGAATTAGTAATTTAGCGTAGTACTGCATAGAAGATCTGCCATCACGCCTTTGTTTTGTGCGTCCATATCATAATTTGATAGTCGATGTTCAGTTATTTTAAAACGAGTCGTTTTGAAAAGGCCTATAGGTTCTACTTAAGTTTTGAACTTTTGATTTGAATAAGCCTAGGAGATCTGCGAATACTAATGACGTTATTGTGAGAAGCGTTCTGGTGACAAGAGATAGAGACTTATTTATATAATTAATTAACTATTTATAACGTTTTGAATTTGTTGTTTAGCTTGACATTGTGCATAGCACGAAGTGAAGGTTGTCCAGATTGCTAAGAACCGTCACGTATATATTTGCTTGTAATTTGTTTTATTTCGATAAGGTTTTGAATTCGGGTGGAAACTGCTTGTGTTTGTTAGTCAACGTTACAGTGACAGGTTGTTAAGCGTTTAGTGTACAATGTTATGTTTCTTGTTTTTTGTCGAACGATATTATCTGTTTCCGTTGTTTGAATATATCGAGAATATAATAAGTGTATTCGTATTTGATTTGACAACAATGACGGATGCAATATCTGCATGTGTGTTCATTCTTTTGAGATGTTGGCATAAGAATAACAAATGATTTACGTATTGGCCTACTAAAAGCATGCCGTAATTATTGGGAGCTGAAATAATGACCGTCAGCATAATAAGTGTTCCTCGATGACGTCTTGGCGGAGGCCGAAATCAGCTCCTGGGCAATTAACAGTAAACTTCCATCGTATATTCAATCTGTAAACTTCCAGCACTTCCTAAGATATTGTTGGGTAAACGAGCATTCAAATTATAAAAAAAATCAACCAATCATTTCGCCAACTTGGCCGATAAGCTGAATCTTGAATGTATTTTGTTTTCTTGGGCGACTGATAATGCGATACTGGAAGAGGGAGAACAAGAAATGCAGGGCTGGAAAATGCAAGACTGGAATATAAGGGAAAATAAGTATTTTAGTATTTTAGGGAAAATAAGCGCCTGTGTTGGAATCTTGTGCGCAATATTGGTGTTGTATTTGTCAGAATTATTAATAAGAAGAATAATATAATTTATAAGGCGCGCAAAGTCAGCGAGCTGAATCTGAGGCGCCGACTAAGTCGATGAAGTCACAGATCAGTAAACTGCAAGCGCTTGTTTTTTGAGAAGGCTGCGACAAATGCGAGGTGTAGCGACTGATGAAGTCATCAAACAATTGGGCGACATCACTGGTTCTTAGCAGATTAGGCTATTGCAACTGTGTGCTGTATGGGCTTCCGGTGTCGTGGGAAATTTGTCGCACGTGGAAAATTCTTCCCACCTCCATATTGTCATAATGTAACTAACGCTAACCCTAACCCTAACCTCAACTCTAGCCCTAATCCTAACCCTAATCTTAACCCTACTCCTAACCCTAACCCTAAATTTAACCTTATCCTTAATCTTAACCCTAACCCGTACTGCTGCGTGTGGGAATAATTTTCCGGTGCGACGAATTTTCCACTACACCGGCATCCACTTTGACACCTCTGTAGCGCGTGCAGGACGTGCCCGCTCGGCTTGTCCTTGGACTGGATCACGGGGCGCACATCAAGCGTGCGCTGCAGTCTTCACTGGTTGCCTGTGAAGGCACGAATTCAGTTCAAGATCGCCACGATGATGCACGCCATTCTTCATCAATGCGGCCCGGCATATCTCAGCAACATGGTCATTAGTCAAATTCAGCAGTGAAGAATCTAGACGCCGACAACCAACGCAGCTGTTGTCGTAAAGACACGGACCCGGTTCGGGAAGCGCGCCTTCTCCGTCTGCGGTCCAACAATCTGGAGCCAGATTCCCTCCTACATCAGGAACATTGACTATAGTTTATAGTTATTTTTTAAAAATTCGGACAAAAGTGATACGTTTTTGGTAAGTTTTAACTATTAGTTTTGGGGTCACGTTTTATTAGGACACAGTGTACATTAACCACAGACGTAACTTGTTTTTCTCGCATATTCCAGCCCTGAGTTTTTTGGTGCTCCATTTTCCACTCTCGCATTTTCCACCCCTGCATTTCTGAGCGCGTTTGTGCCGCAAATTCCAGTCTCGCAAATTCCAGTCTTGCATTTTCAGCGTCCTTGTTTTTCTTTCAGCTATTCAAGATTTTTAAATTTGGATTAAAAATCCTAATGCTAGTTGTATTTTATCTGTCACCTCACTGAAAAAAGTTTGCGTCAAGACATATTTAACTACTTTTGAGGCAAACACTATTATTTCATTATAGAAAGAACCGTAAAATACACGACATTTATTCGTAAACACAAGAACAGACACTTTGTCTAAAGCCAACATAACTAATGATACTCTGCTAAAATACTACTCTCCGCAATTACGATCCTGGCAGTGTAACTGTGATACTGGTCCTGAAGCGATCCCTGAGACACAGTAGACCTATTTTACGGTTTAGTAACAGTATAACGTTAGTTCATCAAAGAAAGTTACCCTGACAACATCAATGTAAAAAAACAAGAGAAAAACAATCCATATCGTAGTAAAACGTTATTGTTACGCAGTTATAAAGAGTCACGTAACGGAAATTATAGTGGGTTTGAGGAAGCAAAATGCATTGTGGCGTATCCACCTATTTCTAACGTCACGAAAATTCACGATCCCCATTCTACAGTACCACTCGTAACAGGATGCTACCGGCCCACCTATAGGTTACCAAAGTGGGCGACTTCACTTTTTGACTTAGACTTTCGCTGAGCCTAAACATACCTACTTAGACCGAAGTCTGGACTCAGCGAAAGTCTCAGCGATTCGCTGAGTCCAAAAGTACCTACTTAGACCAAAGTTAAGCCGAACTAACCTGGCTAAAGTCGGTTCGATTTGCATGAAAGAGATAGCTTTAGCCTCTAGGGCTTAACTTTCGCTGAGCCTGAATCCACTTCAACTTTTGACTTTAGCCGAGCGAAAACATGGCGACTATTTACAGTCCTATGCGTACGAATAGTTTAGTAAATTAAAGCAGTCTGGTACCAAAAATAAACGCCGTAATGAATATGCAATGACGTCAGATGTCGTTCTGGGTGACCCCTTCGAATTCATAGAAAAGCTTTACGGTTCCTGAAACCAGTCTTCCAGGCAGCCGACGGTGGAGATTTGACGATTCTAGCTTGCACCGTTTTTGACTGATTTATTCGTGTGACAGACAGACAGCGAAAGCTAAAGCTGAACGCTAAAGTCTGTACTTAGGGCCTAGGCCATAGTTCAACTAAACTTTGGTCTAAGTA
>Ga0209367_1001739_pt1 | contig 27545 bp, 21 predicted proteins | sample WorMetLIZISLAND2_FD_187412 | JGI IMG/M metagenome (GOLD analysis project Ga0209367, IMG submission 187412) | Marine gutless worms symbiont microbial communities from Max Planck institute for Marine Microbiology, Germany - Olavius geniculatus... ...
AATTAAAGGGGGTCGGCAAAATTTGCGATTTTTGTCCACCAGGTCGCCATATCTCAGTAACGGTGCGAGATAGGGCCTAGGTTACTATTAATCACTAATAGGAAGTCGTACACTGGCTCTCAATTGCCACCGATTTCAATGACCTTGGATGACCTTGAACGCCAAAATAGGGGGTTTTATGGACTTTTTGGCGATTTCAGGCTGTGACACAAGTGTATATCATTCACAAGGTGGCGCCACGACGGAACTATTGTTGTGCGATCCATTGATCCAGATAGAGAATATGGTATTTGGATATTAACTTAGCGTGAACACGCAAATTTTTAGCCAAACTACTGAACCGGAACTGCTGTAGGCTTTCACACATCTCGTGAGCATTAGCTCAAATTTCTTGTTAGCCAATAAATTGCTGTATCTTAATAACGGTGCGAGATAGCATCTAGGTTACTATTAATCATTAATAGGAAGTCGTACACTGGCTCTCGATTGCCACCGAATTTAATGACCTTGGATGACTTTGAACACTGAAATAGGCGTTTTTATGGATTTTTTCATGAACTCGGGCTGCGAGACACATTTCAAGAATGAATTCCACCAAAATCAATTGATATAGACATGGAGAAGCTGCGTATGAAATTTTCAGCATTGACTTTGATGGTCCAAGTTTCGTATTTCTAGGTTCAAGGTAACCTATGCACGAGGGCGTCAAAGAGCGGTACCCCCTTAAAGTAGTTATTTTCTCATTGTTGGCCAGTCTTTCGTGAAAACGGTTGCAGGTCACCATGGGCATGCTGCCTATCACAACAAGCACTAGTGACGAGCTTTTCAGTTGTATCAACATCGATGACTTTAAAGGACCTTGGACTTGTAAAATAAGGGGTTTTATTGACTTTTACAATCTTTGGATGCAGCGCACACTCCAAGAATGAACTGCGACGAAATGGCTGAAGATAGACTAACAGTTTGCGAATGGGAACTGCTATAGGCTTTTGCACGTCTCATCAGAATTAGCTCAAATTTCTTGTTTATTTTACCGTACTATTTTGTTGCATTGTGTCAACGGTTTTTATATGAATATATGGATATGGAGTAAACAGTGTGAAGTGCAGAGGCTGTGTATTTTGTGCACAGACGTTCAGAGGCTCATACTGGCGAGGAAGAGACTGCAATGACCTCAATGCAGGCCACCATCCTGGAGCCCGGTATGCACCAGAGCATATGTCAGCCCAGCATCCACATACTGTTTAACCATCCGCCTAGAGCTATGTCTGCCTAACCTTAATCTTTTGAACTCAGAATTGTCGCACCGGTTACTTCTGCTCCTTGGCATATTGTTAATTTTGTGTTTTCTTTACCTTTTAGTTTACAACTTATTAGCCTATATGAGACAAATGGGCACCACCCATGTTGTGGCGTGTTGGGATGTCTTCAAAGCACTAAACAGAAATTCAAGTTGCTGCATTCGAACAAGAGAGGGACTTACAGACATGTTTGACATTGTATCTGGTGTCAAACAGGGTTGTATACTTTCACCATTTCTCTTTTTCATGGTGATAGACTTTGTGATGAGGAAGACCATGGAAGGCAAAGATTTTGGTATCAGTTGGGACCACTGGAGGCTTGCAGATCTGGATTTCGCAGATGACATCGAGCTTTGCCTGATCACACTCACGGAGCCCTACAGGACATGACAAATACCCGGTAGACTGCATGGGCACAGGAAAAAAGTTGGGCTACGAATTAGCAATGGCAAGACGAAAACAATGACAGTAGGAAAACAACATGTTATGCCGTCTATCACTCTCGACAACTGGAACATAGAGAATGTGCACAGATTCCAATATCTCGGAAGTTATGTGGCTGAAGATGGAGATGTAGAGGTGGACATTCGGACAAGGATAGGTAAAGCTTTATCTGTTTTCCAACGTCTACAGCCAATCTGGAAGTGTGGAGCAATCAGCAAGATCAAATTGTTACGGCTATATTCTTCCATCGTAGTTCCAAGTTCCAGCAGCAACTTATGCTTGTGAAACATGGAAGATAAGACAACAGCAAAAGCTACCAAGATGTTCGATGTGTTTCACCTTTGTTGCCTTAGGAGGATACTGGGGATATCATGGCATGATCACATCACGAACAATGAAGTAATGATACGCTTTGGACAAACGGCATTACACGACATAGTAGCAACAAGAAGAAGACGTTTTATCGGACACATCCTGTGACTTCCACGAACAAGGCTAGCTAGACTGGCCATAGAATAGAGACCTGAAGATGGCAAGAGGAACATTGGAAGACGCAAGAGGACATAGCAGGACACACTAAAAGAAGACCCAGAGGTGATGGACATAGACTGGAGTGACAAGACGACTGCTGCCAGTGATCATGCCAACTGGAGACGAATCGTTGACCAATGTTCCGCACGGAACTGGAGGAACCATGTATAAGTAATTAAGGATGGGTTGCATAGTAATGAACAGCAGGTCAGGTTAAGTTGATATTACTAACTACGTTGAGCCATCTATACGATGCTGTACAGAGGGATCATTTCAGCAGCATAGAATGCTGAAGTTGTCAAAACGGTAGCAATTGTGTATATGACTGTCTGTTATTGGTGTATAGTAATCATGTCTCTTGTCTTGTCAGTTGCCTTGAACTGTCTTTTACTATATGATTTTAAAAGATTTAAGACTACAGAATAGAACACTGTATGCAAGATGAATTTTTCATGTGTTTTGTGTAAGTCACGATTCGTAATTGTTCACATACCTACATAACGGCACAATCGTTTTCCTATGTTGTGGATTTTTCTACCTTTTCTTGCTTTTGTCGAGTGAGGAACAGACGTCAAACCACCTTGTGATGGTCGTGATGTTGCTAACTATGTTTTATATACTGTATGCACTAAGTAAGTAAGTAAGTAAGTAAGTAAGTAAATGATTTATATAGCACCAAAGTCTAAAGTACTTCAAGCATTTTGTGAAATAAAAAAGGTATTTTGTAGATCTTTGAAGTTGTTTATGCATGTGTGAATGTTGGTGCAGACCGATCCACGGTGATACCGAAGTGGACTCTAACTGCAATGGCATCTATGTAAGTGCAACACTGACACTGACTGTTAGAATTACGAAAGCACAGTCTGTCACTGCTCGATGGTTGCGGCCAAACTCTGTGTCTAGGAGATGAAACCATCAATCCATCACTCCTAGTGAGCCCGTCCGTGTTCTCTGTGTCACCATCTCGTCTGACCTCGGTCTGGATAAGCATGTCAGCAATGTTTGTGCAGCAGGATTATTCAGGCTTCGACAACTCCGTCGTATTTGAAGATCACTTGACTTTGACTCAGCTGCGACACTTGTCCATGCCTTCGTGTCATCCCGCATGGATTACTGCAATGCACTCTTCGCCGGGGCACCGAAGAGTGTAACAGACAGGCTACAACGAGTGCTGAACATGGCCGCACGCATTGTCAGTGGCACACGGAAATATGATCACGGTCTGACGGACCTCATGCACAACGAGCTTCATTGGCTTGCCATTCCAGACCGAGTGAAGTACAAGCTGGGTATGCTGATGTGTCGATGCCAGCACAACCAAGCACCTCGGTACCTGATGGACCACTGCTCGCCAGTCTCTGACGTCGTCTTTCGACTGCGTCTGCGTTCGGCCAGCAGTCACCAACTTTTCATGCCACGTCATCGGCTCAGCACTTACGGCCGTCAGGCGTTTTCTGTTGCCGGGCCAACTGTCTGGAACTCGCTGCCCGATGACCTCCGTGACCCAGAATGTTTTGAAGACATTTTTAAACAGTTGCTAAAGATGTTTTTGTTTTCACAGTATTAGTGTATAGAGCGCTTTACAATCTCAGAAGTGGCAGCTAATTGGCATGAGCTAATGATATTGCAGAGCATTATGCGGCCATCCATTGCTCGCATGAACGAACAATTGGACCCGTGATTTGCAGCTAGCAGACATACCATTGCCCCAATCAGCCACACTAGGCCTTCACCCCATAGCCCGTAAGCTACTACTCATTTCCCATCCCACGGAGGGTAGTAGGCTGAGTTGGCCTGAGCACACAGTAGGTTAGCAACTAGCTCAAGGTTGCTTGGAAATGATGGCAGTGAGAATCGAACTGCAAACTAATGGAGTGTTTACACGATCCAGCAAACTTCCAGCAAATGTATTCAAAATACACGTGCTAATGCTGGACGATTGCTGGAAGTTTGCTGGATTGTGTAAACACCCTATAAAAGTTACGACTCGACTCATGCTTGGATGTTTATTGTGGGTTGTATCAAGTTGCACGTAGATTTTAGAAAGTTGTGAAATATCAAATTCAAATTCTCCAGGCATGGACAGTTTTGGAATGTCATGGAAAATAAAGCAGATGGTTGCTCTATTATAGACCTGTACGTGTTTTTGGCCTTTACGTACAGGGTACATCATCATTGACTGCAGTCAGGCTGTCATTTCGTATGATTATTAATTTTTATTTTTATATTTTTATGTGGCGCAGGTTTTGTGCTCTCATTAATTGATTTCATAATATAAATTGTTACTGTTTATAAAAATCTGACTTCTTCTATTTCCATTCGATTAAACAGTTTGACCAGAATGGAAACTTGGAAAGTCTAGCAAAACCACTCTCTTTGTTCTGGGTGCATGTTTCAATGTTTTGTGTATGTTTTTGCGCTCTGATTTTCTTCTGAGATTTTGGCGCTATATAAATTGTTACTTACTTACTTACTTACTTTCTTTATCGTGTATGTCTCTGTTTGTCTGTGTGTCCATAGGGTGTAAATGGGGACGGAGTGGCGTATGAGGAGGAGCTATGTGGTGGCACTGAACCCCGTGGTATCTTGCTGCTCGGTGATTCAGCCGGAGCTCACTTTCATGTTCCCCCTCAGTGGCTCTTTGCCCCTCTTCTTTCTCAGGTGAGTTCTGACAACCTTTGAATAAACTCATAGGTTGAAGCGTAATGTAATAAGTTATAATAAATTCATCAAATTACAACCTTTTATTATTGTTTTTGTTGACGTTTTGGCAACCGCTGCTGCCTTCGTCCGAACGACTGTCCGCCAGGTGTAGCAGCAGCGGACAGTAAGTAATCATAGATGTGTGGAAGTTGGTAGGACCCCTTGTCTCGGTTCATCGACTTGTCTTGTTCTTTTCTAATGTGTATCGTTTCCCTGATCCACCGGTTCATTCTGTTGCTTTCTCTGTTGAGATGAACCGAGACGAGGGGTCCTACCAACTTCCACACATCTATGACTACTTACTGTCCGTCGCAGCTACACTTGGCGGACAGTCGTTGCAACGAAAGCAGCAGCATTTGTATCCAATCTAATTGGACATTATTAGATTTTTGACATTTTTGTCTTCTTTGTATATAAAGATCTGTTTGTCAGTTTTTTTAAATTTAGTAATTATTTGCATTCACTGATGAGTGATAGGGTGGAGAGCACAATAATCCACCGCCAACTGCGTATGTTGTTGATGATGGTGATATGTATTAATAATTAGTTATTACTTGTAATGCTGAAAATAACTACAGTTGTTTTGTTTATTTTGCAGCTTTTTTATGTGTGTTGTTTATTTTTTTCTATTAATCTTAGCAAAATCAGCATATACACCATATCGAGCACATTTTTAACACGTGTATAGATTAATTTAGTACTTTGTTTTGTATTATATCTGCTACGTTTTTGTTTGCTGTATGTACCTTGTGTAGGATTAAAATAATAGTAATATAAATCTGTGACTGCAGCTATTTTTTGGTTTGGCTTAATTTACTTCCAGAATTATGTCAGTTTAGGCTGTGAAGCTTTCTGCGGATTACTGGAGCAGGACTGTATGCAGTCGCATGTTTTTCCTCTGGGCAGGCAAACAGCATCAGATCTCATGACTGTATTTTCTGTATATATTGGGTGGCGCAAAAAAAACATCCCAAACATTCGCATGCGTTATTCGGCCGAGTGGTCAAAGTGAATCAACTTAAAAGCATTTATGTAATGACCGAATATCAACGAATATGTGTAGGAATTTTTTCTTAAAACGCTTTTGTATTAGCCGTGATACAAACAAAATAGTGTTACACGCCATGAAGCAATTTTTGCAAGCGGTTCATCATTTGCATTGCCGCTCATATGCAGTAGGCTGAATCATCAGTAACTGATCAGCAGAAAAAATGCTAGTCGGTTCTTTATTCTTTTATTCTTTCATCTTTGCATCCAGTAGTGTCATAAGTGAGGTCACTGAAATTTATAAGCAAGTAAGAGTACATATTGGTCTACATATGTACAAAAGGAAATTTATCTCCGTAAAGTATACATGCCGTTATAGTTCTGCAAAGTTAGGGACGTTTTTTAGCGCCACCCAGTACTTCTATTAACTTGGTATATTTTGTATTACCGGTTGCAGGATGTATTTGCACATTTTTCGAATGTTCTGATGAACGAATTTGATTGGCCAATGACTTCTGCTACAACAGGTCTGTGTGTGATACTGATCTGATTGCTTACAAGACTAACAAACTGAACAATTTTTAGCAGTCGTTAAAATGTTAAATTTTCTATCAAAGTCACGTTACTAAGAAATAAGATACGGTGGCAAGCATCTGATAAACAATAATCTCTTTGTCTTTGTCTGATTGGTGCAGCTCACCCAGTTTTTCTGGAGAATGGTAATTTTATTTCTTATTGTTTTTATCTTTTGATTTTCAAAACTGTTTTGGCTTTATTGTGATGTGTGATGGTGTAAGAATGGGCGTGAGGCACCAGTGGGAAAAATTATTTGTTCAAAGGAAGGCTGATGACATGAACACATGAAGAAACTGCTGTTTGTCTTAGTTTTTTTTCTGCCATTTGTGTGGTTTTGGTTTAGCTGGCTATCAAGATTAGTCGTAGTCCTTGCAGATGTATGCAACAGTATTTCAATAATCTGTATGCATGTATTTGCATTTGTTTTGCTTCTTATTTTTATTATTAGCAGATTACCAATGCATTGCATTGCAGTGGAAAAGTACAGCATCTCAAGTTAACTTAACACTGATGTAAATTTGTTTCTCTTGTGTGTTTTTGAAAATAGTTTCATAGTGACGTAATTGTTACTTGAAACTGTTTTGCTGAGTATTATGATTTGATCGATCACATTGTTTTGTGGTCATTGGATGCGATTGAAGTAACTGTGTGTTGCAGGATATGTGAACTTAACGTGGCCGATCATTGATAACGTAACGGTGTCGGTTTATGATCGACTTCGCTCCCGCAATCGCTGCAACCACCGGGACTACCAGAACCTTGCAGTGAATGGTATGATTAGATGTAAAATGCAGAACTCAGTGGAGAATTTTTTTCTGGCCATTCTAATAATCTGCAATATCTGTCTTGTCCATCTGTCTCTCCGTTTGTCTTGTACTGGCTTCTAACTCAAAAATTAAAAGGCAAAGAGAAGCCGAAATTTGTTCTAGCGTTTATTAGGTCAGAAGTAACTTGGATGCCGATTTTCAGTTCAGATAGTTGAAGAGTTGTTGATTGAAATAGGGTTGTGCAGCTTTAGCTGGATGGCTGCACAGTATGTCAGCACTGGGTCAGTATATTTTTATGGTTGGGTTTAGAGCCTGCCAGTAGCTAAGAGGAGCAGATTGGGATATAATGACAGGTTGTATGTCAAATGTTACTGATTAGGCCTAGACATGTGTGTTAATCGTTATTGCATCAGCCAGCCCAGTATGTTGCCATTATTTTATTACTTATTGGCTCAGCGGTTAGAGCATTTGATACAAGACTGAAAGGTCCACTGTTCAATTCCCAGCCGATGCTCTACCAAGTAACAACCTTGGGCAAGTTGTTGACACTTACCTGCCTGTGTAGGTGCAAGTGGTCTAGTGGTTGGTGTCGACTCGTAACTTTTAGTTTGTGGTTCGGTTCTCACTGCCATCATTTCCAAGCAATCTTGAGCAAGTTGCTAACCTACTGTGTGCTCAGGCCAACTCAGCCTCGTACCCTTCGTGGGACGGAAAATAAACAGTAGCTTACGGGCTATGGGGTGAAGGCCTAGTGTGCCTGATTGGGGCGATGGTATATCTGCTAGCTGCAAACCATAGGTCCAGTTGTTCGTTCACGCAGACAATGGATGGCTGCATAGTGTGCTGTGGTATCATTAGCTCCTGCCAATCAGCTGCCACTTCCGAGATTGTAAAGCGCTTCTGGTCTTGAGTCCGTCTCATGTAAGAAGCACTATAGCAAGTACTGGACTTTCCCTTTGATGCCACTTGATTGATTTACATAACTGCTTTTGTTCTGTTGTGATGGATATCTGATTGGGCTATAGGAAGAACTCAGATCTGTTAAAGCTCGGTTGGCTCACCATAGACCTTTGGACCTGGTTTCACTTGTACTTTGGTGCTGAACGTTTGATACTCATTTCTACATCAAAATGGGCATCGGGCCAATAGTGGTCTTCAATAGTTTCTTACGAGTCCGTTTAGGTCCCATAGCTAATGACTGAAAAATAGCTTATGAAATTGTTGCAGCCATGTGTGTGTGTTGTTGGCTTATGAAGTGGATAATGTTTCTTCAGTTATTTGATGTCTAGTGCTTACTGAATTCAGCGATTTATTTTTTTGTGTTCCTATCTGCAGTGGCTTCTTTCTTTATTCCTGGTGGGTGCAGCTTGCACTCAGTGAAACATTAGGGAGGAAGTTTTGTTAAGGTTGTATATCAAAATTTCCCCTCTATTTTTCACTGGGCAAACTACACCCTTAACAAAACCCTTCCTTATTTTTCACTTTTCCCTATTTTTCAATTTACACCTTTAACAAAACCTTCTCCTTAGGGGGAAGAAGCTCAAAATGGAGGGGAAAACTTGAGTCAGAAATTGGGGGGAAACCTGACCTTAAAACTGGGGGAGTTTCGCCTGATTTTGATTCCAAATTTTGGGGGATAGAATGTTTGGGGGAAATAGCATGTTTGCTCTGTTTCAGGTGCTGAATCTTCCAGCTTTCTCAAGTATTTCAACAGGTTTGCCTTTTGCACTTTCCACCGGCCATCAATAATTTAATGTTTTTGAATCATCATCATCATCTGCTTATATTCATCTTAACCTTTACGGATTATTTTTTGTTACTTATGATGGTGTTTTTTTTACATTTCTACAATGTTTTTTTGGAAAATTTAAAGGCTCTTTTTTATAGGCAGAATTCAAACAGTGTGGTTTTATAATGTACTTACAAGTCAGCTCAGATTGACAGCTATATGACAGTAAGTTTGAACTATCCCCATTTTGCCTAATTCTTAAAGCTAACCTTAAAATTAACTTTAACCGCTAACACTAACTATATCCAAAGGCAAAGTGGAAGGATGTCATAAGTTCTGGAGTGAAATAACTAAAAGCTTTTGCTAAATAATGGCTTTGTCCACAGTATGGAAACTATTAGTTGTCAGATTATCTTAATCCAAGAAACAAGATTTATAGATATAAGTCATTTAATGATAAATGTATTAGTGATGCATGCACAAGTATATTTTTAATCAGCTGCAGTCATCATATTATCTTAATCTCAGACAGTGTCAGTAATTTTTCTGAAAGTATCCAAATTATCGTCAGCAATATTTTGAACCGTTGTTAACAAACCTACCGAGACCATATTCAGAAGTCAGAATTTACTACATACTTGCACTTACTTACATGTGATGTTTCTTTTTACATGTTTCAGTGTAAAACGCAATCGGACAACTGATTATCCAGTTATTGCTTTTATGGAGTTTGTCGGCAATGACGTTTGCAATACGTGAGTTGTATTTTGCTGTTATTAACTGAAAGGCTTTTTGGAATTAGAAACATTTGTATTGAATTATAAACACCTTGTATTGCTTGTATTGAAATAGAACTGTATTTTGTCATGAACGAAAAAACATTGCTTAATCAGCATGCTTTTCTTGTGCTATTTTGGGTTTTGTTAGTTTAGGTCTCCATCAATGGACAAGCCTGAACTTAATTTTCAGGTTGGCCTGATATGGAGCAGAGATCATCTTTTTGGTTTTCAGTCACTACTGATGCCTTTCTTGTTATCTGACTTGTATGTGCTAAAAAAGACTTCAGTGGCATCTAGCTAATTGGTGTAAAGACAGTCAATAGCATATTGGTTGCAGGCACACTAGACAGCTTGCTTGCAAGGTACTTTTAACTACTAGGCCTAGATTAATTACACACTTTACTGGCTTGCTTTCTGGGAGTTAATCTTGATTATATCAGGCCCACAAACAAACTGGAAAGCACAGTCAACAAAGACCTACAAAAGATGGGGTTGACCTGGGAAGGAGCAGAGGTGGCAGTAATGCTAATGGATCACCAGTGCATACCACAGCAAGCACTCTACTGGTATGTACCAAGATACAATGGCTGCATTGTTTCGAAGAGGAGTCGTTGGGCTACCACAACAACGACAACCAAGATACAAGGGAGGACCAGGTCGACCACGAACAAACTGAAGAGACACAGTCAACAAAGATCTACAAAAGATGGGGTTGACCTGGAAGCAAGCAAAGGTGCCAGCTCTTGACAGACACTCATGGCATCGGAGTGTGGCCCAGTGTGTCCAGTTGGATGCGGGATGAGTCAAGGTCACGGTAAAGGTCATATTGGGTCTCCAGGGGAGGATTTATGGGACTTGCTGCTGCAGATTTGCATAGACCAGATGCTCTATCTGTTACCCAGTCAACAGGATGAAGCACACTGGAAGGATTTTGTGGTAATAACCAGGGCCCACAGTTTTCCACGGAAAATTTTGCCAAATTCCGCAGTCCAGTTCCGCGGCTCCCCGCGGCAAAATTGTCCAAATTCCATGGCTTACTGCAACCTTCCGTTTGTGTGTAAACTAAGCTTTATTTTGTCAGAAAACTTCATTTTTTGCAGACTGGCATGGTGCTCATTATGCTAGCAATGTACAAAGAAAATTATGGATTTTTTTTTCAAAAGTGCAGTAAATTGTCAATTAGTCGCACTGTGTTTATTTATGATATATGTACAAACTTACCAGTTTAAAACTGTGTGTAAGGACATGTGATGATATCAGTCCTCTAAAACAGCAAAAATCATTTGGGTAACCTTGGATGGGGCTATGCATATGGCGTCCTTACAAGCTGACTTTAGTTGGTAATCACTAACATAGTTTAAAGCAAGTGTTCATTTGATGTTATTTGTCATATTAGGCTTACTTGCCCAATGTTTACTGATTAGTGTCGCAGCCGAAAATGTTTCTGTTATGGCTTAGCTAATGGTAACAAGAAAGCAAATATATGACCCTGTGCCATCACAGTATTCAGCTAACCGTGCACTCATATGCTTAGAAACTGTCCAACTGCACAGCACAACCCTAACCTTGACATTAGGCATTTTATATTTGCTGTTTTATTGCCAAAAGTTGGGGAATGAGCCTGATGCATGTAAGAAGTGCTATGGCATGATCCGTATCTTTACCTTTTTGGCAGCATTCGATGGCCCATTCCTGAAAAACCCCCCTATAGGCGCAAAAATCTCCCAAAAATCTTTTACGCAAGTCGAGTTATAGCCAATTTTGTCCCAAATTTCCTTGCCATGGCAACGGGGGTCAGTTGGGGAAAAATGGAATTGGCAGCATTCGATAGCCAATCCTCGAAAACCTCCTATAGGTGCAAAAATCTCTTACGCAAGCTGAGTTATAGCCAATTTTGTCCCAAATTTTGTTGCCATGGCAACGGGGATCAACCTGGGGTAAATATAAATGTCACCGTTAATCAGACCGACCCCGAAAACCATATCCTAGAACCAAAAATTACGACTCTATTTTGCACATAATGGAAGTTATGACAGTTTAAAGTATTTTTTAAATTTTCTTCAAAGGCGCTATTGTATTTTTTTCGAATTTTTCGAATAAATAAGTGAAAAATAAAATTTTTATTTTATACTAATAAAAAGGCACTTCCTTGCGCAGAACCCACGTCATTTGATGTATTAAGCGTAAAAATCGGTCTAACGGACTCGCCTGTAGGTGAGTCCAAGGACCAAAATAAGTGTAGTAAATTTCGAACAGGAGGGGTGTATATTTCACTTATATGGGGAGCAAAAACTCCTGGGCGGATTGAGCCCAAATTTTTTTTGGTGGTAGGCGTCTATGACATAATCACGCCATTCAGATTTGGTGATGATCGGTTTAGGGGTTTTTGGTTGGCTGAGGGTCAAAGTTTGTCTTTTCCCATAGAATTTGAAGGTCGTCCTTACAACACTCACACTATCATGTGAGATGTGATTGTGCCTTAATTACGATGGTAATTATTAGTATTGACACAGTTTCAGGCAACTTAGTTAGATTTTTCTCCCTGATACAGTCAAGCTGAGGTTCGTACTAATCGTCAGTCATTTCTCAAATTTCCACGAAATTTCGTGGCAATATCAAAATTCCACGGAAAAGGGCAAATTCTGTGGCTTCTCTCGAAATTCCACAGCCCGCAGAAAACTGTGGGCCCTAGTGATGATGATGATGAAATAACAGTGTCAGAGTATTGAAGTAAAGGAGCTAAATTCAACGTCTATTGCTGTAATGTGTGAGCGTGTGTTATTGACTGATGTAGGCATAAAAATACCGTGGAGCACATGACGACGCCGGATAAAATGAGAACAAACATACTCAAAGTGCTGCAACTTCTGGTCTGTCGGGTGTTATTTGCTAGCATTGGGTTTTTTAAATTTGCATTTGTTTTGGACCATTTTATTCTTAAGTGACTTGCATTCCTGTCGTTCGTAGTGGGTTTGTAGGGAAATGCTCATAGTTCACAAGCCTTGGTTCGGTTCTCAGCTCAGCCAAACATAAGAATAGTGGTTAATTCTTTGCCCGGAGTAGTAGGTTTAGTGGTTTTTCTCTATATTCAGTGACGTTTGTTGACATTTAAAATACTTATGGTACTGTAGCATAAGCTGAGCAATGCATAATTTGCCATTGAAACTGCTCAAATTCCACTGACAAAGGAGCATTGCTTGTCTGCAGTAGGCTAGTTCTTTCATTTATAAAATTGTTTGGCCCAGCTGCCATTTTCAGTTTATTATTATTGAATGTTTTAACATTAATTAGTTTGCTAATCGGTTATCAGCAGTTTGAGCTGCTAATTCAGCACATGCTTGCATATATTTTAGGCTTATTATCTTCGCCAAGCTGAACGTAGTGACTCATCATTATCTCCACATGTCATACACAAGCAGACATCAGGACTGACAAGACGTCTTGATGTCTGCACACCTTATTAGCTATAGTTGTAGGGGTATGTGTAGTAGTAGTTGTTGTAATGTTTAAATTACTTCACTTGGCGGAGATATGCACTCTCACGAGCACCTTCTAGTTGATCTAGTTGGTTAAAGTTGCTGGCTATTAACAGGACGGACAAGCAATTTAGCCAGCTTGTGTTGTATACTAGCTATTAGGTTTTAGGCTTCAGTTGATTGGCTGAGCTCCCATGTGGCAGACCTTGGTATATGTGTAAATCACTTTTTTTCTTTCATGCATATAATTAGATGTATGCATTGCATATAATTCAATGTACTGTATGTATTATATGTTTGATGTAATAGCTCATTTGTGTAATCTTGAGCACAGGAAGACACGCTGCCAGGTGAAAGTCATGTTCTGATGGTCGGCTTGGCTGATGGACGGTTTCTCTGGGAAAGCTTGCGTGACAAATATTATCCACTCGGATCACTGAACCATGATATTCTCTATCCACAAGTCTATGAGTTCCTGTCTTGTCTTGGGGTAAACTGTTTTCTATTGTTTCTACACAGTATGTAGTTTTTTTTATCGTGTTTGGTCTGTTGCTGTTTTATTAGAACAGTTCGTGCTTTTAGTCTTTTGAGTCTAATGTGCTGGTAATTCGGCATATTACATTAGCATATGATTGGGTCATTATATATCTGGTCACACTGGTGTGTCATTTGCAACAGTAAAAATAGAAGCAGTGGCAGTTATAGCCACACTATGTATTGCACTGCATTGCATTGCATTTTACGCCATGGCCCATAAAGAACGTGCAACTTTTATTTTTTGAACACCTCTATGCAGCATGGGCTGATTTCAATAATTTTTGGCATGCAACATCGGGAAGAAAGTCGACACAAATGGCTGTAGTTTTGGCTACCTCACATTAATACTGTCGCTACACTACCTTGTGAAATGCAGGTTGTTTATCCTGCTGTCTGCGAGTGGTGTCAGCGTTTGCCGCTTGCATTCGCGCTGGAGGAGGACATTTTGAGCACATGCTGTAATAAAGATAATGTGATGTAACTACCTGTGACTTTGACATACAATATTTGCCAGTTGTGTTTGTCGCTTTTCAATTAATCATTTCTGAGCCGATGCGTGCACTATCCAGTATGAATTCATTGTTGTAAATGGCCAAACTACGATTTCTGCATTTCACAAGGTAGTGTAGCGACAGTATTAAAGTGAGGTGGCCAAAACTGAAGTCACTTGTGTCAAGTTCTTTTCTGATGTTGCAAAAATCAGCCAATGTTTCATGAAGCTATTCAAAAAATAAAAGTGGCACGTTTTTTATAGACCATGGTGTATGTATTGTCTCAATCCGGCTTTTGTGCTGCAATACTAATGAAGGTTCTTTTCATTTCATTTCACTAGCATTAGCTTTCAGCTTTTTCATGCACACAGCCAGCAGCAGTGTTCAGAACATCCGTGCACCATGTTTACGTGTCTACATTCATGACTGAATAACTGTTTGACTAAAAGCTGCTTATTGACGGTATCTAAGGCTTGATTTGTGTTTGGTTTCAGTCAAACCCTTGTGAGGGCTGGATGACTTCCAATGCAACGCTACGCTACCTCACGTCAAAGGTATTAGCTTTAGTCTACATTGTTTATTTATGTACGTTTACATCATTTAGATAACTGGTTAGTTGTATACTGGGAGGGAGTTTACATTTCTTTCTGCTTTTCATCATTTTTTGGGTCGACCGTTAAGCTGTAAGCTTAAAGGTCTGGCCATTTTATACAGTTGTCATCTGTCTGTTCGTCCGTCTGTTTGTCTCTCTGTCATGGATGTATTGTGGCTAAACGGTGCATGATAGGGCCTAGGTTGCTATTGATCACTAATAGGAAGTGGCAAATGCCCTTTCGGATGAAATGAAAATCATCGACTTTGGATGACCTTTAAGGTCAGTGATAACCAGTAGGGTTGGCCCTGCTCTAGCGTCAGCTGGGCTTCTTGTTTCGATTGGTTTTGGATCACCGTACCTTACTTATTGCAGCAGTTTCAGCGTTCGTTAGTTTACACACAGAATGTGGCATACTTTCGATGTTGGTGTATTGCATGTTTCTAGACCAGCAGCTCAGAAGCAGTAGCAGTTGGGTAAACTGGCAGTCAGCGGAAACAGTTGTAATTTTTCAAGCAGTTTCCAATTTCTTAACTGTGTGGATTTTCGGACGCCCTGTATTCGTTATTCTTCTGCGATATTTTAGACAGCAGTCTGCATAATTCTACATGTTGCAAAATGTTACTCATATAATGCTGTTGTATGGTAGAATTTGATTTTGCATTGCACGTATATATAAATATTGATGTCCATTTGAAGCTAAGCTGCATCTGAACTGGTTGCATGACCCAGCATCTGCAGTGTGTCAAGAACTGCATTTTTGCACAATGCTTCTCTGCGAACGTTGTCACTAGGACCTACCACTACTTTGTCAACTCCATTACCTACCTGCCTGTAGACAATATACAAACTGTACTTGTCTGATCTCTGCATCTTTTGGCCTGACAGTCATGGTCTTGCTTTTATTGTAACTATGGTTTGGTTAAGGTTTCTTGTTGATATTTCTGCTGACAAGGCTGTTGCTATGCAAAATTTTTTTTCCATAGCAACCGTTGCTATGTTAAAAATGCACCGTTGGATTCATTGTACTTAATTATGTACGAATACATCATCATGGCCATGATATTTGTCACATATAGACACTCATCATCTTTGTTACAGTCACACCAGGGCTGTTGCTAAGGGCTTTTGGTTTCCATAGCAACAGAATGTCACCAAGGGCCGGACAAATTTGCATCTCATCATTTTTCAAAACGATTTTTTGCAAGCTAACTGAAAATGCAAAGAAAAATCAATTTTGGCCTAAATGTCGAGCATACTGTGGATGAAACTGCTTGGTCAGTGGCAGTGTTAAATGTTATTAAAATTTTACTTTATTTTATTAAAATTTAAATAGAAGGCAGCAACCCCCCAGATGTCCCCAAGTCTTAGATTGGTCAGCATGCTCTGCCCTTCTTTTGTGCCAATTTTGATAAAAGTATGACAATTTGCAGTATCCTTTTGCAGAGAAGCCCCACTATGCAGGGATGCTCATTGCCTGGCTGGGGAGAGACTGTCACGGGGGAGATTTTGTCACACCGACTACGGAGACTTTGTCATAAGGGGGAGACTCTGTTATGGGGGAGACTCTGTAATGTGACACTGGCTCTGCTACAGACCCCACTGGGAGAGCTTACAGCGTTTCCCCAGACTCCCTAGCTGGATTAAAGGGGCCCTACTTCTAAGGGGAAGAAAGGGGGAAAGGAGGTAATGGGCGAGTGGGTAGTTAGGCGAAAGTGAAGGGGAGGATAAGGAAGGGAAGAGTGAGACCCCCAATAATTACTTACTGAAGACCGATCCCTTCTGCCGCCAGCGTAATTCTTTTGCATTCACATGATGGCGCCACGCATTGTTAACGTGATCGCCGATATCTAGTCAGATTGTACTAATATAATGCTGAACTCAACTCATGGGAACATTCACAAACACTCTTATCACTATACATTATGTTAACTCTTACTTTTGGTATATTTGTTATTTGTTTCAACGCTATAATAGTAAACGCTGCACACCCATATTTATTGCCTTGTTGTGGTCTGAAAACAATGAATTGCTGATAATGTAGTTATGTAATGATAATGGTAGTTCTACAGTGAGTAGAGTTTAACGTAATTTTTTCGAAGGGTGATCGTTTAAACAACGTTACCCTTAATAACCATAATAGTAAAACACTTTATATGTAGACAACAGGCGTTGGATGTAGCCTTGTCTTCTGAACTTCATTGACAAAGTTGTAAAAGCATACAACGGAATTATTTAGTTTTTATCGCTGTTGTGCATGTCATGTGCATTAGCTCAAATTTATTGTTTTAAAATGACTGCATCATTCTCTTCGTAACGATTTGAAAGTATATCGAGTGTATGCAGCTTTATTGTACATCCAACGAACTACGACTTTACAGCCCGTACAGTGTGACAGTCACAACAATGAGACGCTCAAAGATTACTGAGACCCCACAAGGATTTACTAAAATGATGCCGTTGTACTTGGCTATCATTAATTATTGTTTAGTAATTAAACATGGTTTCTACAGTCAGGGGAAGTCAGGGAATGTAAAAATACCAGAGTGCAAAAAAGTTAACCAAGATGCACAAAAATTTCTTTAAAGCGACAAACACTTTGGGTTTTCTGTGTTTTTTTTGTTTTTTTTCGTTTTCAAGCTGAAAGCCCACATGGACATACGGATGGACATTATGCATTTGCGGTGTTCAAAATATGACTTTTGTTTGCATTTTGGTTCGGTTTTGAAAAAAACTGGCTTTTGGTTTGGTTTTTAGTTTTATCGTGTGAACAAATTAGTCAGGGGAAACGATTCTTTTTGTCCTGGAAAGTCAAGGGAAAGTCTGGGAAAATGAATTCTGCAGAGTAGCAGGAACTGTGTAAATTTGTTTGTTTTTTCCCATGAGGATTGAATCTTATGTCCCAGGATTCCAGGTGCTGTATAAGTGTTTAGCTTAGTTCTTATCAAATCCCAGAAATAGTTTATAAATTTTGCATAAAATTATGATTAGGTCTTGCACGATATGGTGTCCTTTCAGCTAAGGTGAGTTGAGGGTGGCAGCATATCTAGTCTAGACATGACTGGCTGTTACATATACGCATTGTTCTGTTTTTCATTCATCATTTTTACCTTTGCCAAGGAGGTAATGTTTTTGCCAGACTTTGTTTGTCTTTTTGTCTGTCTGTTTTTCTGTGTGTTAGCAAGATAACTCAAAAAGTTATGGATGGATCTTTCTGAAATTTTGAGAGAATATCGGGCATGGCATAAGCTACAAGTGATTTAATTTTGGGGGTGATCCGGCAGGAATCCTGGATTCTGGATCACTTTGAAATTTTCGTTACCATTGCTTTAAAGGGGGCATAAGCGAAACCGCTGCAAGACCGAAGATGGTGCTGCCACCTAGCAAACAACATTGCCTTGGCGGAGTTGTGCGTGCTCTGACTGCTTTCTAGTTGTGTCTGCTGCTGCAACCAAGCAGTTGATAACTAACTGATGTTGGCAATGTTGCCTTGTGATGACAGAGAGCGTGGGACTTGAGTCAAGTTCTGAAGCAGATTGCGGCAGAGTCCATTGGAAAGTACAAACATTTCGACCTCAACTACATCGACTGTCCTATAACTCCAGGTGCATAACCGCCAAACACCTTATGCTGGGATTGCTAGGCTGAGTTGGTTGAGGAAAACATGATTAAATACTGAGATGGTATACCTGCGAACAGACACCCATTTCAGTGCTAATCTGGCTTGATTTGCAGCTGATATGCTGATGTGCTCAGCGGTAGCTTACATTATGTCGTTGAATATTTGTGTTGTATTTATTAGTGATTGAGTCTTATTTTTTAAAAATTTAAATTGTAAGTTGTAACACTTAACCACTCTAATAAAATCTCGTCTTGTTAAGAATACACCTAAAAGCCAAAATGCAGCTATGTAAGGAAGCTGGTGTGGTTTGTGGCAAATGAAACATGTCTATTGAACTATCGATAATCAGAGTGATAAGAGTAACGTTGAGTAATTTGATTCTCTGATGAATCTATTGGCAGACTGTAATTAAAGCTGTGGAAATTAACAATTCATCATAGGAGGATTTTATGATTACAATATTTTAGTGATTAAAAATTGTAATTGTTAAATTTTGGAATGAGCTGCATCACCAAGAGAACATTGCAAACAACTCATCAGCTCAGCTGGATACAGTGTCAACAAAAATGATATCTTTTTCCCAGATAGTGTGAGAAATTGTAATTGTTTCCTGCTGCATTTGAGATAGCTGATAGCTGCGTAAGTGGTAACACTTTCTGAGTGAAAACATTGTGCGTTCTTGGTCAATGGTCATAGTTAGTTTTTAATCATTAAGTTTTGAAAAAAACATAATGATTAAAAATAGAGCTGTCAAATTAATGCGCTAATTAATGCATTTAACACGCATTAAAAAATTAACAAGCATTAAAAAAATTCAGGCCCATGCGCAGATTTATTTAATTTACATAATTCTGTGAAGCAAAAGTTCCAATTTTTCGTTAAACTGCGGTTATTTGACAATCGAATGAATTCAAGTAACCAAACTGTAGTTGTCATTCCATCATTACTGCAAATAAATATTATTTAGATGACAGGCTAATAGATTTCTATGCTATTGATGACATCAGTTATTGTTGAAAGTGTGTTTTTATTTAAATTCTAACTTTTAATATTTTACAGGCAGGGCCCCCTGAACCTTGCAGGGCCCGGGGTAACTCCCCCCTTACTCTCCCTCTTGACGGTCCTGGGTGCATTAATAACGCGTTAATTAATGCGTTAAAAAAATTAATGCTGCAACAGCTCTAATTACCTCTACCAAGGAGATAATGTTTTTGCCAGACTTTGTTTGTCTGTCTGTCTGTTAGCAAGATAACTCAAAAAGTTATGGATGGATCTTTCTGAAATTTTGAGGGTATGTCAGGAATGGCACAAACTACCAGTGATTTAATTTTGGGAGTGATCTGGAAGGAATCCTGGATTCTGGATCACTTTGAAATTTTCGTTACCATTGCTTTCAATGGGGCATAAGGGAAACCGTTGCAAAATCGAAGATGATGCTGCCACCTAGCGAACAACATTGCCTTGTCGGAGGTGTGCGTTCTCTGACTGCTTTCTAGTTATAAATTGTAATCATTACCAGGTCTGGTTCAGGCTGCAATGTTAGACTGGCTCACAGGGGTCCACTGTTGCTTCATCACATTACTACAGCTTTGTATGACTGTGTTGTAGTGTTTGACCAGTGGGAAATTGACCATGGTCCGGAGTCTGGCTGGCAGCTCATCGAACCTGTTGATGGCTTCCATCCTAACCAGGTTGACGTTTTTCGCAGTTTTAAATACGGGGTGTTCACAGTCCAGCTGGTGGGTTTTATTGGTTTTGGATAACCCGGGTTTTTTAAAGGCCCCAGCATCATTGGTTTTGGGGTTCCCGAGGTTTTATGTTAATATAATGAGCAGTGCTAAATACTGATGATATTAAATACTTATCTCACCGTCAGCATAAAATAAAATTTGCAGATTCGTTTAGATTTCTTAAAATATTTTATTGGTAGTGGAATAAGAAACTAAAATGAAGTTTATTATTACTTGAAAAAACTAAAATTAAATTAAATTTGGGGTTGGTGTTTAGGTCAGTTTACCTAATAAAAGCGACTGTTTTCCGAGCATGTCCTTGGTGTCTGCGGATGCACTTATGACTAGTTTGCTGGTGGATGTTATTTCACAGAGTCATCTCTGTTTTTTTTAATTAAAATTCTGCAGTTTTGCCAACATGATGTGACAGATTACACTAGCCGCTGATTGTATTTTTTTCAGATTGCATTTTAGTCTGTTTTTTTAAAAGTATTGTTCTCCTTATTTGTCGTAGATTAGTTCAGCGATTTGTGCACAGATGACTGTTGTATTATAATTGTTGAGTTGACAGTATACCCGGTTGTATTGATGGTCATGTGTCTCATATCAAATAGCTGGGAATAGTTGTAGTTTATTTTCAAGAACACAGGCACTTCAAGAACATATAGCTGTGTCACTTAGGTCTCGTTTTTCCATTGCCAATCAAATCAAATTTGATCTCCAATTTACTGATCTCCGATCAACTTGATGTTCAGAATTGATCGTCGCTCAACTGTGTTTCGTTTTTTTCGTACATTTTAAACTCCAATTATGTGATCGACGATTTGTTGATTTACCATCAACTGAGCCTACTTTATGCCAATCCGATTGGCTGCCAGTGACCTCGATTTGCAGTGTTGGGAAAAATTACCCAGCATGCACTGCGAGTGGACGCCGTAGCCATTGGCCGTAGTCAGTAAACATCATCATAGCAACTATATCAACCATATCGTTTATATCTTCTGCTGTCAAAAATATGTTCTGTCGTAGATCAATACGGGAGCGTCTATCCATTTTATTTCTCCACAAAACACTATACACAGTATAAGTTGATCAGTAGTGATTTATTGCCATGCCAGGAACATTTTAGTGCATAAATTGCCGATGTGACCGGCGAAGTGAAGCGATGTTTCTGGTGCAAATAAGCAACGAACTGCAGATTGCTGTGTTTAATATTATCTGACTTTATCGGCCAATATTCGGCCATCAACTTGATGGGAGATTTGGTGGGTGATTTGTTGCCAATTGGCGATGGAAAAATGGTCATTGAGATTATCTCTGATCAAGTCCCAATTTGATCAGCCATCAGATGTCCATGGAAAAACAGGACCTTAGACATCTAACTGGAAGAATTTTGATGGCTACTGAAAATATTTTTATGTCACTATGTGAGACGAAGTAGCTAAGTGACTTGTTTTCATGCACCATATTCCGCTTCTACTATAGGAGTACACGTAAAAAACGTTTGCATGACAAACTGGCATGCATTTGAGTTTATCGATGACCAGTGCTGCAATTTGGTTGTTGTTTTCACCAGTTGGCGAATGTCCTGATCGCTGAGTACACGTGGAATTACTTGGAGAAACATCTGCCACATTACCTCGGAGGGATTAACCCGCACAATGAGAAAATTGTCCGCGTGTTTGGTGATCAGGGAGGTTACTGAACTTTGTGACAGCGCAGTCAAGCAGTGTGTGATTATGTACTGTTCTTTCATCTGTAATTTTCAAAAGTTTTCTATCTTCTGCCTGTATTTTGATGTAATGGAGATGTTATAACCGTGACCATTCCTGTAATGTAATATAGTTGTTTTTTTTATTTTGTTATTACTGCAACTGTTTCACGTACACAGTTTTATTGAAGGCACAACATTTTCTTCTTCACCATAAATTGTTTTTGATACCCACCCACTGACTTATGGTATTTTGTTTTAGTTTATTGTTTGTCCATTTTTTGTGTTTTGGCCATATGCAGTAACTAAGCTGGCAACCTGTAGGTTTTTTATGCATCACTGTAGGCTATTGTGTTGTATCATATCTGTTGGTTAATGATTTTTGCAACGAAACTGTGTTAATTTATAACATAGTTGTGTATTAACAGTGTACATATATCATTCATTGCAATTTTTGCAATATTACATAAACAAGACTATTACAGTTTGTACCTTGGACATAGGCCCATCGAGAGCCACAGCGGGGCCCAGGAAAACATTCTCGTGGGGCCCCTCTGGGAAGAAAATGTTTAAATATGTCTTCTTAAAATGGTGCGTTCTGGTGTATTTTATATTTTGGAGCAACGATGGGGCCCCAAACATTGTGGGGGTCTGGGGTAACTTACCCCCCTGTCGACGGGCTTACCTGGACATTGTACTTGCAGCAGCATTTGTGTTAGATGATGAGTAAAAATGTTTCTACATTTGTAGTAAAATTTGATCGTTTAATTTGGATGAAATGAGTCCGAAATTTGATCCTCAGACCGATGCATGTCTAAAAGGGCAGTGGTTTTTATGTGGAGTCCATTTTTTTCCAGTGATCAGTGCCTAGAGTTTGATCCAGTTAGTTGAATGGTGTAAACAATGTCCGGCATGCAGAACCAATGAATTATTGCAAAGCTTTCTATAGGCTGGAACTCGTCACGTGGCACATTAGTGCATACAGGAGTCGAGCTGGTTGAAAAAATTAACTGTTGATTACTGTTGCTGCAACTGTTGTGTGCTTGGATTTGTGCCTGGCATGGAATAAAACAGTTAAATGATGTGATGCTGAAGTAACAACTTATGCCGTGTTTATCGCCGCAACCAGTTGCCTGTAGTGGATACACAAGGCAACTGTCGCGGCGACGATTGCCACGACGATCGCCACAATCGAATAGGCGATTGTTTAAGCAACTCGTTTGTGGATCGTCGCCGCTATGCAAATTATATCAATGAAAAATAAGCTTGATTTTTGGGGCCTAGACGGCCATAATAATGTACCTTTTTTATTGACTATGGCAACCAGTGGCTGGATTGGCATAAAGAGGAAAATTACCAGGTCGCAGGAGCTTCAAAACAGTACAACTTTCAAGCTGCAACTCTCTGTGCCGAATATATTTCAACTAATTCCACAAATTACCATTGACATTATCATCAGCGGACTCTATTTCTAACGTAAACAGTGTGACGTCAACAATAGCGTAATAACACAGTACATATATCCCCGCCAAACATTGCGCTGTGACTGGTGCTCATTTGCATAATTGGGGCGACCGATCGCCTGTAGTGAATACATGAGGCGACAATTGCCGTGACAATCGCCTGTATTAAACATGTTTAATGCAGGTGATCAAGGTGGCGATCGCCGATCGCCAGTTGCCTGTAGTGAATACACATGGAGACGGTTGCAGCAATCATCTCCACGACAGATTGCCGCAACGATTGCCTTGTGCATTCAGTACATTACTTGTAATATGCAGTTTATTGAGCTTTACTACATATTTGACATTTTTTGCATATCTGCTGAAAATGATACGTTGCAGCTAAGCCTAGGTGTTTTGTCATCCAGATTTTTGTTTTGGGTGCTACGGCTTTGGAGCATCAAATTTGTACTGATTATTTTGATATACATTTTGCCTGGAAAGGCCATCCTCGAAATGACCTGTACTGTGTTGGGCAGGACGTTAAACCCTACTGACTCACTCACTCACTCGTGACTAGTATTCTGATTATTATGAGCTCTTTTCAGTTCTTCGTTTCGATTTTGTTTACATGTCTGCTGTTTATTAGACGTATAGGTTATCTGTCGGAGTTTGTTGTTTATGTCAAAGTGGTTAGTGCTGTTAGTTTCCTGTGATCTATCACAATGCCCGGTGATGCTTCTCTGATGTATTACATAAACGCCCAATGCCCAACAGTGGCTCGTACGTGTGTCTACATAACCCGTTTGCACTGTGTGTCTGAGGCATTATTATTCTATTGACAACGGGACCTGATTCAGTGGTGTAGCTACTGACCCCACGTCTGCCCGTGGTGAGGTTTCGAGGTGGGTTTTTACTGCAAGGTGGCGAGGGCATCATACAGGGACTGAAAATTGATATCAATTTTTTTCCGAAATACAATTTTGACATTTTCTAAATCCAGCAGAAGCGTTCTATCAGGCTAAAAATACAGCAAATTATTTTCAGCCAGGGCGCCAACCCGAACGCTGCCTGGAGGAGTGGGGGAGGTGGATCTCCTGGAAAATGTTTCACGTTCTAGGGTAGATTTATGGTCTTTGGGGGAATCTAAACCCCTAAAGAGTTCGTACTGACCTTTTGTAGATTGGGTGTGCAGGATACAGGGAGGTTAAAAGGGAAGGGGTCCTAGTATTTTTTGCATTGGGGCCCGAAATTTGAACGTACTTCATCGACCAGACTTTGCTGTAATTGGGTAGTTTTGATGTACTGAGAAAGCTGGTATCACAGTATTCCCTGACCGTCATAGTATTTGTCTCTGGTTGGTTTTCGTATTATATGAAATGACATTGTTATTGATGCTGTTAACAACCACTCAATTGCACCCCCTGTCCTCCAATAGACAGCATTATCACGTTGATGACTGTCTGGAGGATAACAGGGAAGATTATTAGAACTACCATTATGTTAATTACATATGCACGCGTATAATGGAGTTCTTACAATTTTAGGTTAACCTCATTTTTGTATTTTTGTGTTTATGTAAAGGTTGAACTTACTGTTCCGTTATTATGTGTTTGTGTGCATTCTGCCTGAAAAGGCCGTCCCGGAAATGACCTATACTGTGTCGGGTGGGACGTTAAACCCTACTCACTCGCTCACCCATGCAAGTGCACCATGTGTGATAACCGAATTGTATACAAGGGATGTCAGACAATCGATAAAGTTGGCCGACTTGTGTAGGCACGGTCTAGTTGACCCAGAAAATTGGCTGATAAAATCGTTCAATCATGACACACGGCCGATAAAATCGTCTGTAACTTTGTATGATGTCAGCTTCATGAATGCACCACACCAGATCTCAAATTCATTTTTCCTGATGAACGAAAATAAATATCATCGACTAAAAAACAAAATAAATTACTAAAATAAATATTCATCTGCCGTTGTAAACAATCACCATGGCGATGTAAAACAAAGTATGTTCATTCACCAGTATACAAAAAAATTGGCCAACAAGTCAAAAACAGAACATGTTCAAAATCGGCCGACTTTATTCGATGATTGTGTCGGCCAACAAAATGGTCAAATGTTTGGACAAAAAATGACATTTTATTCGCTGATCTTCTCAGCAGATAAAATCTGCTGGCTTTATTATTAATCATCTGACATCCCTTGACATCCTATGGCTGAACATATCTGCAGTTCACTGACATGTCTCTTGTGTGCTTTTGTTGATGTTGCAGCAAGATGTTTCTACACAGTGTTAATGAACACTTTTCTATTATACTGTCATTTTGTTCATGTATTCGTGTTAAGCAGAAACACTATGCGGTAGTGATGATTCGATAACCGGATTTCAATTTTGATACGATATTTTAAAAATATCACGATATCAATATCAATATTTTTAAAACGATAAATATGTAAAACTTATACAAGCACAAGAACAAGACGTGAACGTTCAGCAAGGCAGTCTGCTTTACATAGATACTAGAATGCGTCAGTGAACTTGAAAATGAACTATAGGCTGATGTGTCGTTTTCTCCATTTATTCTCGTTATTTTGTAATGCAGTAATAAAAATATAAACCTCTGGCGTAAAATATTGCAATATTTCGAAAATATCATGATATATAAAAGATATTGCAACATATCCAAAAATTCGATATTTTTTCGACAATACAATACAATACGATATATCGATATCGAAAATGATAAATCGATATTTTCGATATATCGAGTCATCACTATTATACGGCCATCACCGAATGCTTGCGTTTTTGAGGTGAACATTGGAGAACGTTCATCATTCACACCAGTTTGGATGGACAGAAATATACACAAGCAGGATGCATAAGATATATTATATATCATATTATTTATTACAGTGCAAACAATGTCAACATATTTTACTGACGTGCACACTGGGGTAGGGATTAATAAGTAATTTTTTATATTTCAGAATAAATCGACAGGTTGAAAGTAACTAATAAGGTGTGTAAGTTTACGAAATTACAACCTTCGTCAGTTAGTTGACTTTTGCAGAAATCAACACTAGGTTGTAATTTTATGAATTTATACAGCTTATTAAATCTTCTACAGCTACTTGTCAACAGTAGAGCTACTTTGAACACCCTCCACTGGGTAAGTTAATATCGCAGCACGTATCGAGACTGGGCTGTATATGATTAATTTCCTGGAAGCATCTGGCCTGTGTTCAGTATTCAGCACAGGGTTGAACAAGAAATCTGAGCTAATGCTTATGAGATGCGCGAGAGCTTATGGCAGTTCATGTTCGCAGGTAATCTTAGTCTATCTTCATCCATTTCGTCCCAATTCATTCTTGCAGCCAAAAATCGCCAAAAAATCACACTAATTCAATATTTTTAGGGTTCAAGGTCATTCAAGGTCATCGATGTTGACATTTCTAAAACGCTCATCGTCAGTGCTTGTTATGATAAGCAGCATGTCTGTGCCTATCTGCAACCATTTACACGCTAGACAAGCCAACAGCGGATAAATAACCACTTTTTAAGAGGGGTAACCCTCTTTGACACCCGCGTGCTCAGGCCTCCTTGAATATAGAAGGTCCGGACTTAAGACAGCTAATATCTACATAACATGCTGAAAATTTCATATGCAGGTTGTCTTGGTCTATCTGCAGCCATTTCGGCGCAATTCACTCTTGAAATACATGTCACAGCCAAAAATCGCGAAAAGTTCACTAAACCCCTTATTTTGGGGGTTCAAGGTCATTCAAGGTCATCGATGTTGACATTTCTAAGAAGCTCGTCGCCAGTGCTTGTTATGATAAGCAGCACGTCTGTGCCTATTTGCAACCATTATCACGTTGGAGGAGCCAATAGCGACAGTAACGCCTTTTTAAGAGGTGGTGCCCCTGTTTCGCCCCATGGTTCGTGGGGACCCCCTTTACCCAGGGCATGAAATTTTGATGAAATGGAGCTCGGTGGCCGAGTGGTTAGAGTGTTGGACTCAGGTCAACTTCACCAGAGCGAGAGGTCCTGGGTTCGATTCCTGGACGGACCCCTCAAAAATTGCCAGGCCTCAGGACAGTCACGTGGTCACGTG
>Ga0209367_1001740_pt1 | contig 27541 bp, 19 predicted proteins | sample WorMetLIZISLAND2_FD_187412 | JGI IMG/M metagenome (GOLD analysis project Ga0209367, IMG submission 187412) | Marine gutless worms symbiont microbial communities from Max Planck institute for Marine Microbiology, Germany - Olavius geniculatus... ...
GGCAACATTTAAGGACTTGCACATCGAAAACAGCAAAAATTACAAAAGGTGATATTATTCAGCAGCACATTGACACACAGTCAGTGTGATGTGGGCAATATCACCTTTTGTAATTTTTGCTGTTTTCGATGTGCAAGTCCTTAAATGTTGCTGTTAACAAGTGTATAAACTGATGTTTTGTACATTTATAACTTTATATAGTAAATCGTTTTTGTTGTTAGTGAGATAGTATTGATAATGCATTTCCTGATTTACATTTTGTTAATTACTAATTAGTTAATTATAATGTCAGTCTTGCACTTTTGATGCTACGATGGCTGGTTCTTTCTGAGTGCAGTTGTACAATGATTGTTATTCTTGTCATCCATTAGTCCCATTACATAATAAATTCATAAATACCGGTACTACATATTTTTGGCTGTGGTTTGGCATGTGTCGTACCATCAGTAGACCTGTGTCAGACAAGATAGTCATTTCACAGTTTATAAAAGTTATTGACTAAAGTTAACAACAGTGTGTTTGTGCATTTCATCTCTAAGTTAAATTAGTGTTGCAGATAATGTTACAGTGATAGTGTTACAGTTACTTAAGAAAATGTGAGGTCAGAAATTACAAATTTCAACAGTGGAGTATATTTGTACTTACACCCAGATGCAAAAGTACAAAAATTATTTTTTGTACTTATTTGTTGTATATTTAACAAATGTTATTTATCTGATATTTTGATATTTGCTATGTTAGTTTTTGTGTGTAACATGTGACATGTTTTACTTCCTTTTCATGACATCATATTAGTTAGCTGATCATGCCATGCGTATGTTGTGATGGCAGATAAGAAAGCAGGCAATCAAGGACTTGCCGTCATTGTGTCGGGATAACCCAGCGCAGTGCCAGCGCATTGCCGACGTGCTGACACAACTTATGCAAAGCGATGATGCAAATGAACTGAGTCTGGTCAACATGTCTCTTGTCACTCTGCTCAAAACTAATGCTAAAGGTACTTTGTGTGTCTCTACAACTGCCAGCCTCCATCCAGGCTTACTCCGTTCCAAACTAGTAACTGAACTGTTTACTACGGATGTTCAGATCCAGCCAAATCCACAGATACAGGAACCAGCCTGCATCCCGATCCAAGCCGGATGCACAAAACCACCAGATATGCGGCCAGATTCTGATATGGATCTGGTGCACCCACCCTTGTTGTTTACCACTAACCAGGGCATATAATTGTCACTCTGTTTGAAACTAATGCTAAAGGTTTATGTGACAGTACAATCAATGTTGTACCATAGATCAGCCAGGTTTTATTGAGAATTGGTAGTGTAGTTAGTGCCCTGGATCTATCGTATTAAATCCAGTCATTTTCAGCAAGCTTAGTTTTTACACGTGATTGATTTTTGCAATCTTTGGCTGCAGCGCACACTCCAAGAATGAACTGCAACGAAATGGTTGGAGATAGACTGACAGTTTGCGAACAGGAACTGCTATAGGCTTTCGCGCGTCTTCTCGTCACTCTCGTGAGCATTAGCTCAAATTTCTTGTACCAACAGTTTTCCGATTTGGTTGGTTTCAGCATGGCTGCAGTGTATGCAGATTAGTTAGAGTGAAGAAGCTCATCTAGGTCATGTTGCATAGTCTGACATGATGGCAATAGACAGTTACTAAGTATTTGTTTATACTTTCTGTTTAGTATCCCTTTGAGTCGATGTAGTGTATTTTGACTTTGTTAGGGCATTAGTTGCATGCAGTAGTAGTGTTGACGTGTAATAGTGACATAGTATCATTCGCTCTTTATGACACACGGATTTATTTTATTCGTTGTGATTTAGGGGCACTAACGGGTATATTTTCACAAATACTGCATGGAGATGAGCAGGTTCGTGAGCGAGCGATCACGTTCCTGTCAGCAAAGGTCCGTGTGCTGTTGGTGGAAGATGCGTTGCCGAAGGATGCCGAGGATGAGCTTGTAGCACTCTGCAAGAAGGTGAAATATGTTCATCGTTATTAGCATTGTATCAAGAAGAAAGGTGAAAATTATTGTTTTATACTTTCGTTGATGGCTGCCGTACACATTACTGGCAGATTGTTGTTGGTATGTTGGATACTCCTCACTTAAAACTGTTTTCGTCACTAAATGCAGGTGACAGCTGTGTTAACTGTAGGCAGCCAGCAAGAGGTTGAGAAATTATAACTGTATTTAATTCTAAAAAGTGACTACGGGCACGCATGCGTGTACCTTAAGCTAATGAATTGCTGTGCGAAAATGATCAATTGACAGGTGGATGCCATTGTGCATGATATGGTTGTAGTTGAGTTAGGGATGGCTAAAAAGTTTTAGGCTTACAGTGTCATTTAGGGTTAGGTTTAGGATTAGAGATGGGGTTAGAGTTGGGGTTAGGGTCAGTGATAAGGTTTGGGGTCAGTATATGTAAACACATACAGGGTGCGGCAAAAAAAGTGGACCCTTAAAGTTTTTCACCGTTTTCTCAGCAACCGTTTGGGATTTTAATGTGAAATTTTACAGTTTTATTTAGTGAAATCTTCTACGTCTAATTGCCGAGTAAATTGTCATTCTGTTGAAAAACAACGAAGTTATAGACTTTAATGTGACCGCCTACCGATTTTTTAGCATTAAAAATGTTCAAGCTAAAAATGCTATGTAATTTTCAAAAACTGGTTACAAGTTACTGCCTATGACGTCACAGTAACGTTTTGATAAACAGCAATTTATATTGTTTATAAATTATCAGTAAATTATTGTTCCTTTAAAGCAATCGTCAGCTGCCCACCAGATTCATCATCCCGCAGGAGCAGGACGGCGCGTCAGCACACACAGCATGCAACACAGCGCAGCGCACAGAACTGGCTACAAGCCAGCTTTCCAGATATCATCACAAAAGACCAATGGCCTCCAAATTCGTTGAATATAAACCCAATGGACTGTCACATATGGGATGCAAGGGACTGATCAACAAGGCTGCGAAAGATTTTTCAAATAAGGCGACTGGCGGCTGGTGTTGTAGCTTGGATCTGCCAGTGAACACTTCGAACATTCGCAGTGACAATGGAATTCTGTCATCTGATCATTATTTAACTGCGTTGTTTCAACGATGTTATTAAACTGGTGTTGTAGCTGGAACATTTTTGAATGCTGAAAAATTGGTAGGTGGTCATGTTTAAAAGTCTGCAACTTTGTTGTTTCCAACAGAATCACATGCTTACTTGGCAGTTAGATGTAGAAGGTTTTATTAAATAAATCTGTAAAATTTCAAAATAAAATTCCGAACGGTTGCTGAAAAACAGCGAAAAACTTTGGGTCTCCACTTTTTTGCCGCACCCTGTATACTGACCCCAAACCTATTCACTGACCCTAACCTCGACCCCAAATCTAACCACATATTTAATCCTAAACCTAACCCTAAACAATAACGATAAATAGGCAGAGTGTGCATGCTCGCTTAAGTTACATGCGTGCTTGCACACAGTTGCTTCTTAATCCTTAATTTTACTGCATTGGAAATGAGTTGAAGTGTATTTTCACACTACCTTCAGTCATAGTGACTAAAAGTGAGGTGATTCAGTGGCAAGTTAATCTAAATAGATATGGATTCTTTACATGGAACAGTCATGTCGTCGGTCCCACAGGTGCTGTTGGACGTGACTGCAGTGGAGTTTATCACATTCATGCGGATACTGACCTGCCTGCCTAGCATGAACACTCTCATTGGTCGTCAGCAGCTTGTTGACATTATTGCCGAACAGGCCGATCTCAACACTGCCTTTAATGTAAGTCTGTGTTAGATTGATGAGCTTCGGCTCAGCTTTACATTTATGGCAGGCGTGAGTGTGTTGCGTTCATCATGTGTTTCAGAAAAGCGTAGAGATAACCTTTTGCAGCATTGGCAAATGTTGAGGCTATGTATTTTGTTCGGCATCTCTGGCACTATCGTCTATCCGTATGCAATTTATGTACCCTGGCTGACGGGTCAGTTTTAGTGAAAAACTTTCTACATGAATGATTAGCCCTGTGTCGAGGATACTCAGATGCAAAATTTCAGCAATCCACTTCAAGGTGTTTTTTGTTAGAGAAAGTGTACCATACTGCTAACAGCCTGTGTCCAAATGCCTGATGGTACCATTACTTAATTTTAGTTTTGCAGCCTGGCAGGTGAAAAAAGCAGAGGAGAGCCTGTGGAGGTTTACAGAATGTCGAAGCTGTTATGTTTTTACAAAAAACTTGTTTACTTTTGATTATATTACTCGGATTTGATTTTGAGCAAGTTGGTTATTCACATATATATTGCTTGTATTCCAAAGTTGTATATTGTTGTTGCTGTCGGTACATACTAGTTCAACGCGTTGTGATTTTTGGGCAATTTCAAGTGGCAGCGCATACTAATTCATGAATTGCTACAGAATGGCTACACATACACCACGACAACTCGAACAGGAACTGCTGTAGGCTGTATCATGTCTTTTCTAGTGACAGCTGGGCTTTCTTGTTAGGACACTAGAGTGCTATGGAAATTGTATCATCATCATCATTATCTATGCCCAGGTGAACGTAGTGAACATTGGAGGAGATTAGCAGATTGGTCGTTCTGTCCATCGTTCCGTTTGTGTGTGTACATGATGACTCATAATAGCAGTGACGTCATTGCAATAACAGCACAGGCAGCAACACTGGCTGTTACTTTTCCTTCCCTCCGCGAAGTGGCTCTTCCTTCTCCCTCCCCTTTCCTTGTTGTAGGGTGTAGTAGTACTAGTAGTAGTGATAATGTTTAAATCACTTCACTTGGCAGAGATATGCACTCTCACAGGCGCCTTCTAGTTATTATTATTAAAGTTATAATTTTGAACGTATTTTTGGTCTCCTGGTTAAACTGCTTCGGAAAAACATTTGGTGAACTTTTGATGCATTGGTTGAAATTGTGTTATAATGTTGCTAATTTTGTGTCACCGTCACTTTTGCAGTTTATTTTATTTTACAACCAAAGTTGGTAAAGAAAACCGAAATGCTGGAGACTTATTTTGTTACTGTAACTGGTGTACCAGTGTGCATATTTTTTGTTAGCCATTAAACAATTTTTTTAATTATTACCAGCTGTACCTTTACGATAATAATTATAGTGTAAATATTTGTGTGTATGCGATGCTTGTGCAGGTGAAAGATCCGGACTCCACTGACCGGCTGATGCAATGCATTAAGCAAGCCATGCCTCTCTTCTCGGTTCGTCTCCATCACTGTTCAGTAGATTAGTATACTTTTTAAGTTGTCAGCAGCCACGTATCATCTTTTATAGTTACACAGTGTATTTGTCGTATTTTGTTTGTGCTGGATGTCGTTTTGTTGAAGATTGGTTTTTATACTCTATTTACATTACAAAGCTTTCTCTAGGAATGCACGACGAGTGCTCATCATGTGCTCGTAGAGCCAGCTTCGTAGTGTACATGGGATATTGGCTTTAGTGTCTTTCATGTGTACATACAGTTGACATTGAATGTGTTGGTGCAGAAAAACGTTCACGCGACGCGGTTCGTTGAGTATGTATGTGTTCAAGTGCTGCCAGTGCTGGCGCAGCTTGGGTCAGCTGACTCGGGCGCTGATGTTCAGTTAGAGCTGTTGAAACTTCTAGCTGAGATGGTTGGACATTGCGGCGAGTTGTTGGCTCTCGAGCAGTGCACGGCCAACGTTTACGACTGCCTTATGGTGCGTCTTCTATTTGCCTACTCATTTTCGGAATTACAGATGGTATTGTTGTATTTTTGGAACCACCTTAACTAATGTTTGCTCTTCGCAGTAGCAATGACGGTATTGTATTTAGCGTCATTGCAAAGTTTTTTGTTTGTTTGTTTGTTTCTCGATTGACACGATAACTTGTGAGCCGCTGTAGTTAGCCTGATGAAATTTTGTGTGAGTTTGTACCTTGACAACCACAAGAGTCATATTGAGTTTCAAGATCCTAGGTCAAAGGTCTTGGTCAGAGGACTGGATTTTCCGATACTTTACTATTGCGATGTAAGGCCTTGTTGATGCTAGCTGCCGCTAAGCTGGCCTATCTGGGTCAATAGTTATTGGTCGTTGCTTTTCTCATTGCTATAAATATTGCAGCATGTCACGGCGGCTACCATGAACAGCCTTAGCCTTACGTTAGGCTTGACACTTATTGGCCGATTTTTAAATATCTTTCACCGGCACACTCTGCAGACAATTTGCAATAATGTGATTAATATATTTCACACTGCACTGTAAATGCATCTCTACACTACCTTGTGAAATATAAATGAAATTTATATGAATATATAACGATAATAACAAACAAATATTTTGGTAAAATTGAACTAAAACAGACCAACATTGCGGTGAATGATCCATATGATGCTAGACTGTATGGGTCCATATTTATCAGTTACTGCAATGTTGGTCTGAAGTGTTTTATCATTTGCCCAAATGTTCGTTATTATCTGTTCACAAGGTAGTGTAGAGATGCGTTTATGGTGTGGTGGGATATATAATCATCTATTACGTCATCACATATATACAGCTAAAAACACACACGCAAATGTGCAACATAAAATTCTAAAGTTAATTAGGCCTACACTAAAAACATGCACGAAGATACACATTATAAAATGAAAATAAAAGTCAAAATCAAAATAAAACAGTACGTGCAAAATTGTCCCATATCATGTTTTTTATTTTTCTAGCTGTCATTAGATCAACACCATGACTGTATTTAGCACACACATTATTGCAAATTGTCCACAGAATGTGCCAGGGAAAGAATTTTGAAAATCGGTTAATAATTGGCGAAGATATGGATAAAAGTAGAGTGCCCGCTCGGTGTAGATTTGCTGTGGTGTGTCGGTGTGTAAACAGGAGTATATGCCATTACCTCAGGCTGATGAGTTGACACCAGCTGATAGCAGCTCTGGTAGTGATGCGGCCACTGGTCCTAAGCTCCAGTTCTCCTGCGTCGAGTGCCTGATGTACACATTCCACCAGGTGGCACGACGCTGTCCGCAGTTCCTTACCGCAGAGGAGAATGCCGACAGACTGAAAGATTTCCGCATGAGGTGGTTAATTTTCTTGCCGTTCATAGACCTTAGCAGCCGTAGCATATGTCTCTTAACAGTTGCCATCACATGCGAGCCTTCTCACTTTGTTTCTGTCCTTCTGTACAACTTCAGTTTTTGTAAACCGCTAGTCGTTTTTGTAAGTCTTCGATCGATTGATCGATCGAACGATGTCTACTCATGAATTGCAACTAATGCATTTTTGTGCAGTGTAAATAGTGCATTGAGTGCGTGCGGTTTTAAGATGTGAGATATGTGCATTGTTATGTGCGAAATTAATTTGTGGAATCAAATTCTGTGTCTGTTTGCTGTAGACTGCAGTATTTCGCGCGTGGTGTTCAAGCATACATAAAACAACTTCGCCTAGCACTGCAGGGCAAGACAGGAGATGCTCTGAAAACTGAAGATGTAAACAGTTCTTGTCTTTGTCACAATCTTTTAGTAGCATAACATATTAGCTTAATTAGAACCTTTAGTGAACTACAGGACTGACTTCTTTGTATTGGATAAATTTTTATATTACTAGTTGTTGCTGACTTCGTGCAGTTAGTAGTTAATGGTATTTGTAACATGATTTCCTGTCACTTGGACTCGGACCTTAAACAGTTTCAAGTGCAGGCTGCAAACACACTTTTTTAATGCTGCTTTAAATTGTTGGTTTCTGATTTCAGTTCAACAAGCACTGTTGTTCCGATTTTCTTACTATAATACAATTAATACATGGAAAGTTTGTCTGTTCGATGTGTTCATCTGTCATATCTTTCTGGTGCCTTCGGTGTTGCATGGTCACGGACCCCGACCACGGTGTTCGAGTCCTTGGGCCATCCACACTTTGCCCCACCTCCCCCCATGGGCAGCCTGAGGGGGATTAAGTTGCGGGGCAACAGGGTGGACCCACCCATATGGTGGGTATGTTGCTGTTATTTGTAAATAGTGCATTCTCAGTTCCCCAGATTTGGCAATTTCTTCGCTTGTGTTATTGTATGCTATATAGATTTTTTTACTTGCTTACATAAAGTTTGTTTTCGTGAAGATGCAGTGGAAGTTGATGCTATAACGTTCTGTTGCAGAACAAGATAAAAACTCTTGCACTGAAGACAACCAATAACATCAATTCTCTCATCAAAGATCTGTTCTATAATCCACCGGCATACAAGGCGACCATTACGTTATCGTGGAAAACAGAAACTACTTCTGCAGTGAGTTGGTGGCGTTTTCATATTGGTACAAGATTTCAGTATATAAATCACATATGTATGATAATTAGTGTGCTTTTACGTTGACTTCAGTTAAGCGAATAAACAGCATTCTGTGTCGTGTGCTTGCCAAGCTAGTACAGTAGCAGAGACAAAATGACTAACGGTAGTAACAGGTATAAACAACCATAACACAAAAAATTTGTCATTGAATTTAGTTTGACAGTTTGTTAGTGGGTGCTTATGGCCAGTGCAATTTAATTGATTTTGTGTTTTAGAGGACGTTTAGACTGGAGTTGATTTACAGAATAAGTTTATGCGTGTGCGGTTTTTGGAATATGACTCCGATTCGGTTTTGAAAAAAAACCCCACCATTTTCGGTTCGGTTTTTGGTTTTTACCGTCTGATGTTTCAAAACAGCAGATATGAATTCACACTGCTACTTCCGTTAGTAGTACCCATCTTTTACTCTGCGTATGACATCAGAAATTAGGCAGACTGCTTCGTGTGCTGAGTCTGCTGACTGCCGTAATGGTTCTACTAATTGTCGGTTGAAGTGTTTCAAAACTAACCCTAAGAAAACTACTTTGACTGCCATGAAAAATGTAAAAACTAAAAACTGGCCATTCGGTTTTTTAAAACCGAACTGCAGAAACTGAGTTTTTGGTTTTCAAAATTTAATGTTGGTTTGGTTCGACTTGGTTTTTAGAAAACCGAAAACCCTGATTTTCAGTGGATTCCGCACATCCCTAAATAAGTTGTGGTGTAAACGTTTGATACAGTAAATTAATGGCTAGTTGCATGTATGTTGCATTTGCAGCAAAAGCCAATGACTCCAACAGCTACGGCGTTAGTATTTCTTATCTTAGTGATTTCTTGTAAAGTATTAAATATTTGCTATTAGGGAGCAGATGATTTTCTGTGCTGTATTTTTATTACTGTAATAAGGAGCATTTTTATTGGTAAATGGTCTTTTGTAATCGGTTCTAATATTGTTATACCTTCATTCAAGAAACGTATTTCCAACTAAATGAGCGTCGGATTTAAAATCCTGTACAAGTTCATGTCTTTATTGTTCTCGTGTGACAATTCTAAAGTGAAATTCTCAAGTGTCGTTCTGTGGTGACCTAGTGAAAGTTTGGCTCTGTGTCCAGAGAATATGTCGGCAGTTGGAAGCCGACATGTAAATTTTGGTGAGGGCCATATGGTCATGTAGCAGTTAGCATGCATGGCATTGAAAGGCTTCTTAACATCAACACCCTTGTTGCATTCTGTAAGTACACCATGGGCCAATAAAAAACATGGCACTTTAATTTTGTCCATATCTTCGCCAATTATTGACAGGTTTTCTAAATTTTTTACTGGCACACTTTGCCGACTATTTGCAGTAATGTGATTATTATACATCCCACCACATTGTAAATGCATTTACACTACCGTGTGAAATATAAATGTATGTTAAAACTCAACGATAATAGCAAACATATAGGTAAATGAAAAACACTTTAAAGCAACATTGTAGTAAATGATCTGTATGACACTAGACTGTGTTAAACTCTTACAGTCTAGTGCTATACAGACTATTCACCACAATGTTGGTCTGAAGTGTTTTTTTTCAATTCTACCAAAATGTTTCTTTGTTTATCTCGTTATTTATGCATATTTCATTTATATTTCACACGGTGTGGTTGGATATATAATAATCACATTATTGCAAATTGTCCGCAGAGTGTGCTAGTAAAAAATTTGGAAAATCTGTCAATAATTGACGAAGATATAGACAAGCAAAGTGCCACGCTTTTATTGGCCCATTCTGTAGAGTCATCATCGTCATATATTCATATAATGAAAAGTTGACGCACACAACTTTTAACAATGCAAACATGAAATACTTTCAAATTATGCAAACATTTGCGAAAAAGTGTCGTGTTTAATATGTGAACATCAGCCAACTGTCTGGTTTTGTGACGTACAGTCAAAAGCGACCAACATTTGCTCCTGTGACGTTCGAGTCAAATGGAGCTTCTGGGGCAAAGAAAGTGGCAAAGAATGACCAGAGAATATATTCTCCACCAGGTGGAAAGTTCAGCGAAAGGGCGGGAACTTACGAAGGTTAGGATCTGTTTGTTTTTGTGTACTGATCTACTACCGCAATATTACTAACAGTGTTCAATTCTCTTCAGTGCTTACACTGTTCTTTGGTTGCCTAAAATTGCGGCTTCTACCACTGCCGGCATTCTTTGCTATAAGACCCACGGCAACCGTATTTCTAGTAACTTCTCCTGCGTAGTAATTCAGTGAACTCTGCTGACCCCCGTTGCCATGGCAACGAATTTTGGGACAAAAATTGACTATATATTGTTATCTATGAGAGTTATGCAGGGCCAGGTTAAGGCATAGGTCGGCCTGGCCATGGCTTAGGGCCCCACAGTTTTAGGGGCTTCAGGCCAAGCTGCACTGGATTTGGTCAGTTGATTCTCAGGAAAATAATCAAAATCGTTGCCACCAGATGATATAATATAATGCTAAAATGCGTCAAATTTGATTCCAGCTGGCCTTTCAGCCAGGCCCTGCTTGGGGAGCTTACAGCATTCCCCTCGACCACTAGCTGAATTTTAGGGGTTACACGCAATGCTTGGATGACGGATGGTTTATTGCAGTTTGTATGTGTAATGGGGCGCAACAATATGGGCCTAAGGCCCTTCACAGCCTTAATCCAGCCCTTGAATTATGACTTTGTGTTATTGTTAGGTGGTAGGGGCAGAGGTCGCTGGCAGTACAGCCGGGGTCAGCGTGGTGGCCGTGGGGGTCGAGGCGGCTTCAGACGTTACTAGTGATGATTCTTTTACAACGTCGGTATCAGGCAGCAAGCGTTTCTACACGCTGCTTCGAATGATCGTAATGAACTGAACAGATGCAGAGCTGATGCACTGTCAGTCGGTTGATATCGATCAACTGTACAGGGTGACACATGAAAGTGGAACATACGTTTCTTGGTGGTGTAACAGTTAAGATGATAACAGGGTTGTGGTTTTAAGTCCAATTCGGGCCGCTGTCAAGTGGTTATTACTTGGATGGGTAACAATTGGTATATAAAAGTTCACCAGGGTCAACTCTGTTTACCATCTACTCGGGTTAGGTAAATCGAGTACCAACCTTGAATTGGCTGGGGTTCCATATGGCAGGTGAGGCTTCGTAGCTGTGTGATGGATTTCCTGTAATATCTTTTAACATGCTTTGTGAAGTTTGATCAGTCGACACTATTGGACACAGTAAGCCTCAGTCATTGCAGTGAAGGGAATTCTATAGGGTGCGGCAAAAAAGTAGCTTCCTAAAGTTTTTTGCTGTTTCCTCAGCAACTGTTTGGAATTTTAATTTAAAATTTTGCTACTTTGTTTAGCAAAACCTTTCATTTAACTGCCAAGTAAAATTTGACTGTGTTAAAAAATTACGAAGATATAGACTTTTTAACATGACCGCCTACCGATTTTTCAGCATTAAAAAATGTTCAAGCTACAACACCAATTCAGTAACATCGTTGAAACAACACAGTTAACTAATGATTAGATGTCAGAATTTCATTCTCACTGTGAATGTTCGAAGTGTCCACTGCCAGCTTTAAGCTCCAACACAAGCCTACAGTCACTTAATTTGCAAAGTATTTCACAGCCTTGTTGATCGGTCCTTGTGGCAGGTTGCCCCAGATAACCTGAAGCACTTCATTGACTTCGGCGATTGTTTTCGGCTTTGTTTTAAGCTTGCAGTAAGCCTGCAACATTGCAGCCCACACGTAGTAGTCTATTGGGTTTATATTTGGCGAATTTGGAGGCCGCTGGTTTTTGTGATGAAATCTGGATGGTTGGTCCACAGCCATGATCCGTTTGCTACACGCTGTGTACTGGTGCACTATCCTGCTAGTAGATGAACTCATTGGGTGGACGGTGATTGCTTTAAAAGAACGATAATTAAGTGATAATTTGTAAAGAAAATAAATTACTGTTTATCAAAACATTATGATGACGTCATCGACAGTAACATAGTAACTGGTTTTTGAAAATTAAATACTGTAGCATTTTTAGCTTAAACATTTTTTAATGCTGATAATCGGTAGGCGGTCATGTTAAAAAGTCTATAACTTTGATGTTTGTCAACAGAATCACATTTTACTTTGCAGTTAGATGTGAAAGATTATACTATGAATTTAAATTCTAAATGGTTGCTGAGAAAACAGCGAAAAACTTTAAGGGTTATTTTTTGCCGCACCCTGTAGATCAACGGTGAACACTGTATTACAATACATGACACTGACCAGTCTTGATTGCAATGGTCAGTCGTTTCCAAAACTGTTCAGTTGCTTGATCTACGTAAAGTGTGTACGTTCCACTTTTTGTTTATGACGCTGTAGTGTACAATAATCACATTGACACTGTACGTTGCTGTCAATGACAGCTTAGCAACATGACTGTCTTTTCTTGTTCTGTGGTATTTTGTTGTGCAAACAGTTTAGATGGTTTCAGCTGACTGTAGCGGGACGTAGACATTTTTGTGTGATGGGAGGTATATTACATATTGTCATATCAACAAGGTGTAGTTTTTGCGACATTTTAACTCCGATTTTCACTGTTTATTACCTCTCGATTTGAAGTATGAGACTTCCAACTTTTTTGAAAGAGAAATATTTTAAAAGTTGGCTGTGGCATGAAAACACGATTTTCTTGTTAGCATTTTGTGGTTGCTGCTTAATATAAACATTTGTAGAATGTTGACTGTTAGAACCTCCTGATTCTATTTTCTTTGAGTTGTTGGTGGATTATTAAATCGATGACTGTGATTGTTGGCTGTGTGCGGAAGGCTGCAAAAATGCTGCGTTTCTGAAAACGTTATTAGATTTTTTTTCAGTTTTTAGCATAGACCTCTTAAAATAGCGACTGAAGGCGACCGTTCTCGGTTTCACAAACTTGGTTCCATCGGTCTTTTTAGTTTTTTACTGTAACTTTGTCAAACGTGGTTCGTTTGCTACAAAATTTTGTACACATAGTGTCACAGACAACATGAAAAAATGCTGCAAATTTCGTTGCTGCACGATTACTACTTTCTTGTGTGTGCATATATTGTGGCTAAACCATACGTCGGTGCATACGGTTTAGCCACAATATATGCACACACGAGAAAGTAGAAATCATACATTAACCAAATTTGCAGCATTTGTTCACGTTGTCTGTGACACTATGTGTACAAAATTTTGTGGCAAACATGTCACGTTTGACAAAGTTGTAGTAAAAAATTAAAAATACCGATGGACCCAAGTTTGCGGACCTGAGCATGACCATCATTTGTCCTTATTTTAATAGGTTACCGCAACAACATTTGGGATGTAAAAACCTAGGTTTTTGAAAAGAAGTTCGTTGCTTTCAGGTTTGTAGACTTTAGTGTAAGAAGGGGTGCAAATTTAAAATCCAGGAAGAACATTCTATGCACCATTTGTCTTTAAGTGAATGTCGTGACGTTAGAACAACATACAGTATGATACTGTTATATTACATATGGAATTAAAACAAAACTAACGATTAGACTTTTGAGGTTTTTAGATTTGAAAAACTAGATTTTTTTCGAACCAATTATCCATTCCTGGAGAACACTGGATGTGCCTGTTCTAGGACAGCCTAGTCAGCTCTGGGCCTAAATAAAGACGTCTGTTACAGAATGCTGAATAAAATAGGTTTTTTGACTTGATAGTTACAACACGTAATAGTCTTAAATCTCATTTTGAACTAGAAAAGCACTCGGTGAGTGCAGATCTCAGCCAAGCATGTCAACCGCGCGTCTCTTGAGCATTAGCTCAAATTTCCGGATCACCCCAAAATTGAATCACTTGTAGTTTGTGCCATTCCCGACATTCCCTGAAAATTTCGGAAAAAATCCTTCCTTAACTTTTTGAGTTATCTTGCTAACAGACAGACAGACAAACAAACTCTGGCAAAAACAACCTTGGCGGAGGTAAATATTTTGCTTTCGAGAAAGCGGTAGACAAGAAGACCAGTTGTTGATAGAATAGCTGACTGTAGGCTACTGATTGTGAGTGACCATCAAGGTCATTCATGGTCGATGATTATTTTATCTAAAATGGCGTATGCCACTTTCTATTACTGATTAATATTAATCCTGGCCCTATATCTCACCGTTTCCGATATGTGGCCCTCAATTTGAAAATGTTTCCCTTTGCACTAGATCGCTGAAATTTTGCATAGTTTAACACGCATGGCTATTTACTTGTGTAAAAAAATTTTCTCCTACGACCTAAAGTTAAGGCACAATACATCCGTTACAGACGAACAGACAGACGACGTTACTTACACTCGGCTAATACAGTAATACTTGGCTAGTACAGTCGGCTAATAACCAAGTTGTCGCCTACGTCCATACGCTTGTTGTTTTCGGATGGATGAACGAAGGATCCCTTGGATGCATGGATATACTTCCGATCTTCGAAGCGTGAATTTTTTTTTGTAAACAATGTCAATATTTTGAATTGTGAACTTGTTTTGCCGAAAAGTGTTGAACGTTTCATTCAGGTTTTGTAACATCAATTGTGTAAATTGCAAATACCACAACTTTGAGAAGTACAGTCTCGCAGTAGGATGAGTTCAATATGAATAGCAGTAGCAGTAATGCATACTAGTCGCACGAAAATGATAGAGGAACAGATGAAAAGAACTGTATATTGTTGAACTGAGCACTCTAGGAGTGCGCAGATCCTAAGCAGGAGCTGGGCACTCCACCTCTAACTGATAGATAAGTGAAACATATATTTGCCTCAGTGAATTCACAGGAACACAATACACACTGAATACTATGCACACAATAGTTTAGAGTTGCTCTGTTACTGATATCTTTGTTGCATTCAATATTTTCAGCATTGGTGATGTCATCGACAACAAAACGGGCATGGAAACTCAGTAAGTCATATTTATCTATATGTCAGCCACAGTAGGCAACAACTACAAACTTGTAATTAATTTTGAAAAGAATGATTATGGTAATATTTATTTGATTTTATATGTTGCTGTCATACATCGGTGGAATAAATTTTATGTAATGTTTGTAAAGTGTTGAATGTTGAAATGTAATATTCTGAATTACCATGTGCAGATTTATGTTGTAATATACTGTTAAATATAGCAACATGACTAAAATGTTCCGAAGGGGACGCTGAAAATGCGAGAAATGAAAATACGAGACATGAAAATGCGGCACCAGACTGCGTGGCATGAAAATACGAGACATGAAAATGCGGCACCAAAAATAAAGGGTGAAAATGGAAAAAGTGAGACATGAAAATGCGGGACATGAAAATGCAGGAAAGGAAAATGGGAGACATGAAAATGCGAGACATGAAAATACGAGACATGAATATACGGGAAAATGAATATGCGGGTCAGACGTATGATAAAAGTAATGTTTACACTATGAAATTAACTAAATTCAAATTAACGTTCAAACAAACAAAAATGTTATTACCATAACTCGTCTACAGTTTTACAGTTCATTTCAATACAGTTCGCTGAATGTCAGTACATGAAATTAACAAAATTCAAATTAACGTTCAAAAAAGCAAAAAAAAGTTATCATCAAAACTCGTCTACAGTTCTACAGTTCAGTTCAGTACAGTTCGTTGAATGTCAGTACAAAGTTAAGACGATAGTGATATCCGCTCGACAGATTGGACATTTGCGTCCCTCGTCATGGACACGGTTAGCGCAATCTACACAGATTCTTTGATGACCACACGGCACCAGTGCGACGCGAGGGTTATGAGGTGCGATTAGACACACTGATTTCCCGCATTTTCATGTCTCGTATTTTCATGTCTCGCTTTTTCCTTACTGTTTTTTCATGTCTCGTACTTTCATGCCACGCATTGTGGTGCCACATTTTCATATCTCGTATTTTCATGACTTGCATTTTTGATGGTGCCGAAATTTCATTTCTCGCATTTTCAGTCGCCCCGTTCTGAAAACTGCAGGATACTAAGTGATTCTAAGTGTCAGAAAGTTCTCAGGCAGTAAACAGCCATTGAAACTTTGGCAGGAAGTTTTTGGGGATAAAAAATAGGAATAAATGCTTTATTGTTTTTTTACTACATAACGTTTAATTGTAGTACATTTATATAGTGAGCAACATTGAGTCTGAAGAATGACGATCATATTGAGGTGCTTGAATGAATGTGAAAACATTTGATAGTTACTGTCACATGACTTCCTATTATTGTGATATGTTTACCTCCGCCAAGGAGGTTATGTTTTTGCCGGTTTTTGTTTGTCTGTCTCTGTTAGCAAGATAACTCAAAAAGTTATGGACGGATCTTTCTGAATTTTGAGTGTATGTCGGGCATGGCATAAACTACCAGTGATTCAATTTTGGGCCTGATCTGGCAGGAATCCTGGATTCTAGATCACTTTGAAATTTTTGTTACCATTTCGTTAAAGGGGGCATAATGGAAATTGGAACCGCTGGCAAAGCGAAGATGGTGACGCCACCTGGCGAATAGCTTTGCCTTGGCGGAGGTACCTGTGCTCTCCGAGTGCTTTCTCTAGTTGAGCTTGAGTTGCTAGTAATGTGCACACTTTAGACGAATTTGCTGCACACGTCGGCAACGTGAACTGTCTGGCGTTGGGCCACAAGTCCGGTCGTGTCATGGTTTCTGGCGGGGATGACAAGAAAGTCAATATGTGGGCTGTAGGAAAGCCAGCCTGCATCATGGTGAGTGGCTACCTGAATAGAAAGTCAAAATATTCTGAGAGCCGCTTGTTGTCAGTTGCTGCTCTGATTTGCGTGAATAAAGACGTGCGTGATTCACACTTCTTTCTTCATGCAACTCAGAGCGGCAACTGACAACAAGCGGCTGCGCTGCATCGTTCCAGCTGCTGTCTGGCTGCTGCTGCTGTTAACACTACTGTACATTAACCCATACAGTAATAGACCTTGTTATTCCATAAGCCAATAGTCAAAAATGTGTTGTATTCTTGATTTTTTAAAATGATGATGGAAATTAGCTGACCAGTGTAAAATTAGCAAAATTGGCAGGGAGTGGAATTTTAGCAAGAAATTGGAAAGAGATCGGGCCAAAAAATTAAAGGTTGTGCCATGCCATGAATTAGACATATTGGTAGTATGGACTACTCAATATGTGGTGTCAAAAAATGAAAGGGCTTGGCCAAATATTGTAGGCCCATTGACTGGTACACAGGTCTGAGATTGACTGTAAACTATAAGTACGAGGAAAATTAAACAAAGTTTACAACTCGATAAGCCCCCGTATATTAGACTAACAAACTTTTCCAAAATTTATACACTAGCAAAAGTTATATTTTTCCCACAATCGTATGAGCCTAAAGCGGATGTGGTGTCATTGAAATTTATGACATCATAAAGCGTTAAACAGATATGATTTAAAGTGCTAATGCAAGCAGCACAAATATACGCACGACAATAATCCAGTCTGCAGCTGGATTTATGAACATAAGACCTCGGCATTTGTGATTTTGTGAAAGCCCTGACAAATACGTTCATGTCTTATTTGCAACATGAATACACACTAACCAAAAACTGCGCTGGCTATTAATAAGAATGCTTCTGTTAATTACGGTGTCATGTCAGGATTTAACGTTATCCATAAAATTTTATTGAAAAGTTAACTGTTAGTGATGTCTGTCGTCTTTGTGAAAGGTTAGACATTTTTACAGTGTACAACTTGGGGAGCCCTGATGTGTGGGAGCCTGGCACTGCAACCCAGTTGCAAAGTTAAAATTACCCAGCAAGCTGTTCGCAACTGTGGCTTCATGCAATAAGACCACACTACATACAGCAGAGACTTGACTACAGTAACTATTATCTTTTTCTAAATTTTAAAAATTTTTTCTGTGGTTCCGTTATCAAAACAATAAATGACTCAAGTCTGTGGTAGAAGCCTGGCTGGAAGGATCGATATAAAATGCCTTATGGCGTCATAAGTTACAATGGCGTCATATCCACTTTAAGCTCACATGAGTTCCAGAGAAATGCACGTTTTATTGGTGTATAGATACTGGAAAGTTTTTTCAGTCTAACGTATCGACTTGCAAAACTTTTTGAACGCCTCTCGTATGATGCTAAACTTCTTAGCTTATCTGAAACTCGGAATTTTTTCCAAAACTAAAATTTGCGGCTGGGAATCCCCGATTTCGAGGAATTTGTGAGCACAATTGAAATTTCAGCACCCGTGTCTTGTCTGTCGGAACTTTGCAGCTGTTTGTATCCGAAAATTGCACCTTTCTGTTCCTAAAACTTTTGACCCACAGAATTTCTGGAAATAGTTGTATTGCCATTCTCCGAGTGTATGATATGAACCGTTATTGTCTGCAGAGCCTGTCCGGTCATACAAGTCCGGTCGATGCCGTTAAGTTCAACTGTTTCGAAGATACGGTCATAGCCGGATCCTTGTCCGGCGCACTCAAAATATGGGACCTGGAGTCGATCAAGAGTAAGGCAGTTTTTGTCGGTTGTTTTATTTGCAAAAAGAAAATGTTTGTAAAACGTTGGCTGGTGTTTAGTGACTGTTGTCGGTTTATTTTATGGCTGCAGTCCACTGGAACGTTGATCGACGACTGCTTTCCATGCAGTCCTTGCAGTTTGGCAAGTATGCAGTGCAGAATGTTTGCCAGTGACAATGTGAGAAGCCATGTTTGAGAAGCTGCGTTTTGGTGTACTTTAGTTAGTGTGACTCGTTTATGTCAGACAAGTCCAGCAGTCAGGGTTATACCAAGGTTAAGCAGGAGAAAACTGATGCAAAAGCCAGTTTAAACAAACAGAGCTGGAAGCTTTGAGGTCTTGGCAGTCAATATGAGAACGTTGAACAATTACTTTATTATACACTGTGTCCTAATAAAAAGTGGACCCCATAACAAATAGTTGTAATTCAATAAAAACTTAACGCTTTTGTCTAAAATTTCAACCATAATAACAATGAATTAAGCAAAAGAACGACATATCAGTTTTGAAAAAATAACGTTACAGTGATGTAGCTCTGTTTAGAGTCTGTTTACTGCTTCATATCTCCATGATGTAGGCTCCAGAGGATCTCGTTTTTGACAAAAAACTGACGAAATAATGAAAACTGGCAGTTGTGATGAAATTATTGATTTTTGCAGAAATTTGATGAAATTTAGTAAAATTTTATTTTTTGACAAACGAAAAGTGGCATTTGTGGTGGCAAAATTCTTTGGAGGCTGTTTATCTTAACAAGCATTCAATTTCGGATGGCAAAAAAATGGTGAAATTCGAGATTTGTGGCAAATGTTTTGACAAAGTTTACACGTTTTGACAAATGAGAAGAAAAGTGGAAGCCAAAAGCCTCGAAACTGTTTTAGCAAAACTTTATAGAATAATTCAACAGCAGTTACAGTGATGCACTGCTGAATTTCGGATAGCGAAAAAGTGGCCTGTACAGGGTGCGGCAGAAAAAAGTGGACTCCTGAAGTTTTCCGTCGTTTTCTCAGCAAACGTTTGGGATTGTAATATGAAATTTTACAGCTTTATTTACTGAAACCTTCTACATCTAACTGCCAAGTAAAATGTGATTCTGTTAAAAAACGATGAAGTTGTAGACTTTTTAACATGACTGCTTACCGATTTTTCAGCATTCAAAAATGTTTATGCTAAAGATGCTATTTAATTTTTAAAAACTGGTTACACGTTACTGCCAATGACGTCACAGTGACATTTTGATAAACAGCAATTTATATTGTTTATAAATAATCACTAAATTATCATTCCTTTAAAGCAATCGCTGGCTGCTCACTGGATTCATCTTCCAGCAGGACGGCGCGTCAGCACACACAGCGCGCAACGCCGTGCAGTGCACAGAACTGGCTGTGGGCCAGCTGTTCAGATATCATCACAAAAGACCAATGGCCTCCAATTTCCTTGAATATAAACCAAATGGACTATCACGTATGGGGTGCAATGTTGGAGTCTTACTGTATGCTTAAAACAAAGCTGAAAACAAGCGCCAAACTCAAGGAAGCACTTCAGGTTATCTGGGGTAACTTGCCACAGGGACCGATCGACAAGGCTGTAAAAGATTTCTCAAATAAGGCGACTGGAAGCTTGTGTTGTTGCTTGGAGCTGGTGCTGGTGATGAACACTTCGAACATTTGCAGCGGCAATGGAATTCTGGCATTTGATCATTATTTAACTGTGTTGTTTCAACGATGTTATGAAATTGGTGTTGTAGCATGATCAATTTTGAATGCCGAAAAATCGGTAGGCGGTCATGTTAAAAAATCTATAAATTCGTCGTTTTTCAACAGAATCACATTTTATTTGGCTGTTAGATGTAGAAGGTTTCAGTAAATAAAGCTGTAAAACTTCGTATTAAAATCGCAAACAGTTGCTGAGAAAATGGCGAAAAAATTTAGGGGTCCACTTTTTTCTGCCGCACCCTGTAGGTCCTTTTGAAACTGCATATCAAAGCCAAGTGAATTTTTTACAAATAATTATTAAAACACATTTCTGCAAACTTGTTAGTTAAAATAATTAACTAAATTTCTTTCTCTTCTAGCATTACTGATAATAGCAATAACCAATTAACCACAGCACTTGCCACTCTCACTGCAAGTGTTGCTGTCCTGGCTAGTGATGTTTGCGCTGATTCACTTTGTAGTGATACTTTGCACATCACAAGCACTACAATTTCAAAGTGCTTCTCTGTTCATGCGATCATGGACAGAATCTTCAATTTTTTATTCGCTACAGCAGAATGTTTCACGTATTAACTATGGCCTGGGCGTCTGTCTGTCTGTCTGTCACACTGTAGTACTGTATCAAAATGATGCAAGCTAAGATCACAAAATCTTCACTGTCGGCTGCGCCAAGAACTCTAGTTTTGGGCGACAAAATTTTGAGCTCATGGGTGAGAGAGTCCCCTCAAACGAGAGCAGGAAAAAGTTCTTGATTTACCGCTAATGGTTCGTCTAGCGTAAAAACGGCTGCAAATAAACACAGACATACTGCTTATCATAACAAGCATGCAGTGACAAGCTTTTTAGGGCTATCAACAATTCAACATCGATGACCTTGAATGACCTTGAACCCCCATAATAAGGGGCAGAGTTTTCAATAGCAGACGTTTGGGCGTAAATACGCCAAAAAATTTCAGCCCGTACGCCCAAATTTTAAGACGTGGACGTCACGACGTCCAAATCAATTTGCTTCTTATTACGTTTATTTGTCTATAATAAGCTGGAAATTGACGTCAGAATCTGTTTTCCAATGTTTCATTGGTTTAATAATTTTTTCTGACTGTAGTGTTTCTGAATACTTCATTTCATGAAGCCCAGCTGTCGCTAGGGAAGATGCGCTACAGCCTATATAGTTCCTGTTACACTTAAGGTCATCCGAAGTCAATAATTTTCATGTCATTTGAAAGCCAATATATGTGACTTTCTATTAGTGATTAATAGGTAACTTGGCCCTATCTTTCACCGTTTCTGAGACACGGCTACTTTACTTGAAACTTTCCATTTAAAATTGCGGCGAAACCGCTACATGGTTACTATTGACAGCCTATAGGAAGTAGTCAGCGCCCTATCCGATAGTACCATCGCCGACTCTCTACGACTAACCGTTTAGTCACAATACCGCACGATTGTCATACCATAGTGTGTTATGACCAAAGACGTTATCTAACGTCTTTGGTCATGACCTTCCAAGGTCATCCAAGGCCAATAATTTTCATGTCATTTGAAAGCCAATATGCAACTTCCTATAAGTAATCAATAGCAATCTAGGCCCTATCTCGCACCGATTAATCACAATTATACATCCGTGACAGACAGATTGACAGACAGACGACAATCGTGCCACAGACGCGCTATTCAGCAAGGCTGTAGTGCGTAAAAACCACGACCTATGTTGGTGGTGTGTTAGTGACGCATATGTAGTAAGTCTTGTTTTGCATCAAGTTTTTGCTTGAGTTTTCTTGTAGGCCTACTTGCATGACTTTCAGATTTTGTACACTGACGTCCAAATTTTTTAGCTTGGAAGTCATGACGTCCTGAAAATTCAGGTCTATTGAAAACCCTGATAAGGGGTTTTAGTAAATTTTTGCAATTTTGGGCTGTGACACACATTCTGTTAACTATACAATATGCCTAATTGGTGCACACCCTCATACTCTATTAGCCTTGCTGGCACCTGAAAAGGACAGTCGGAGCTGGCAAGACACTGACTCTTCAGCTCCGACCGACTGAAGAAATAATATGGCAGATGCTCGTCGGGCAAATTAATACGATGCCATGACACCGTGCAATGGCAGAGCATGGAGACATTCACAAGCAACAAGCAGCAGAAGTACACTCCAGCAGTTTGCTGATCCATGCAACTCTGCAGATACATGATCAACGTACAGAAGAAAAGCATTGTTATCCAATAACCTATAACTAAACTATTCACAGTGTTTAAAGAGAAACTATCATGAAAATTTCACTTTTTTAGAATAAATGACATACGTGAACATATAAACAAGATAAAATTTATGGCGAGCCAATCTTGAGCAAATTTTGACTGATTGTCGCACATTCGACACAAAACATACTGTATGACACACTTGCGCAGTCGCTTGGTACCGATGACGTCATTGGTACAATGAGCAGCCAAAAATAACATGGGACGAATAGGATTTTTATCAATTTTGATGAGGTTTTGATCGAATACTATGTCGGGGTGCTTTGGAACAGGATTTTCCAATCACCAGGGCACTCTGGGAATCACCCTGCACCGTCTGCCAAAACAATAAAAGCTGCAGGCCATCTGCAGAGTTGGATAATGCGTGCCAAACAAGCGCTGAAAAATCGGCTGATTCCAACATTGTACGTCTGTTTTATGCCAAGACAGTCGGCCGTCTTGTAGATGAATCAATTCTTAATTGTCTACGTTTGAATTGTTATGGCTTGTCAAACATACCGTCACAATTTCGTCACTGAAATCTTGCGCGTAAACAGTCGACTACGCTCACCGGCCTCACACTATAGCTCAGCAGCAAAGATATGCAGATTTTTGACTTTTGAGTCCGCGCCCATCTGCAGATTCTGATTTGAGACCCACATTTGCAGTAGTATGCAAACTTTTATGCACAGTCCGTTTGCATCCACAGTGTTTAGTACCATGCGAATTGACAGTTCATCTCAGACCAATAGTCTCTATAGGCCCAGTTACCTAAAGCTGCATAAAATGTTGAAATAAAACTCGATAAAAATGATTCATACGTCAAAAAGTCACGTATTTAATGGCTAAAACAAAATAAAAATTGCCCATAGCTTTCAGAATGCTGAGTAATAAATAGTTACCTATGAAAACCAGCAATTTTTCGTCTAAGAGAGATTCCACATTTCATTCATGGATCAGAAATATTCTGCGGATACCGGTCCACACATGGAATCGCACGCAACACGCACATCATTTATGCCAAACTGCGTCGAGTCTTTTGTTCACTTCAGATCCGGTAATTTCGCTCACAAATAAAAGCAATTTACGTCATTTTTATGCACATTATGTGTGCGAATTTTGCTACACATGAAAAAAGACATGCTATTGTTTTAGTTTCTGGGTTTACCTAAATTATGATTTTTGATGACAGTTTCCCTTTAAGTAGAAAAATCGCAGCAGTTAGCTATACAGGTACTGAGACGAAGAAGCATGCCTAATTGTGTAGCTATCACGTGCAAACTTTGGCACTATCGCAAAACTTCCCCACCCGAATCCTAAGGCTAACCCTAATCCTAAGCCTGACCCTATCCACAACCCTAACCCTAAGCCTAAATCCCTAATTCAAACCTTCTTGTGAAAAACTTTTGCGACAGTTTTGCAAACTTCTATCAGTTCACACTTCAGAATCGGTTTGACACTGATGCGAGTGTGACCGGTTTTGATGTTGATTAGGGGACTGCCAAAAAATTCTGTCATCAGATTTTGACGATTTTTCCACAAGATATACTACTAAGTCTTCTGTCAACGTGCAAAGTTAGTACGAAAAAAAAGAATTTTGAGATTTTGGAATAAATATGTTTGGGGGAAATTTTTTTAAATTGATGGAGGTCAGAGGTCCCCAATTTCAGAATTAAGGCAGAACCATAGGCCTAGGCTCATATGGGGTGATGCCAAAATTGGCCTTCAAAATTGCTCACAGGAGTAGATATTGAGGTCAAAAATTTGAACTTTGACCAAGATTTCCCCAAAATTGGGACGTTCTCATGCCCAAAATTTCACATTTTTTGGAAAGCCCTTGGGGAGGGCTACAATCCCTGAAAATTTTGTGGGACAAAATTTGAAAACAAAAAACATGTTTAAAAAATCGGCTAGAGTGAAAACTACGGTACCGGAAACAAACTGATAAATGTAAACAAACCAATGTACCATTTTGTACACACTCACCACAACAAAATAGTTCTAAACAACTTGCGAGTTTCATTGCGTTTTAACAAATATTTTTTTTTGTGATTTTAACACATTTCGCTTTGTCTGTTGAATTTCACATTAGTTTAATTCAGTAGTCTAATTATCATTAGTTATTTCTTTTTGGTGCCGTTTTCTTCATACACGCTAGCCATTTTCGCATGCGATCAAATAAGTAAACAGGATCATTGACCTATGCACAGTTACGCACAACTGCTATCAAAATTACTATCTTAACCACAAAATGGGGGTAGGGTCTAGGGAGGGGGCAGCGCCCACTCCCAAGGAAAATAAAAATGTGATTAATTGTTTCACTAGAACACAATAACTTGGTTCGGAAAGTGCTCTTCAGTAAAAAATTATTCAAAACAGCACAGCTCTAATGTGGCGAACTACTTTAGTAAACACGAGATATCATTGCGCCGGTACCGTCATCTTCACACGTCCCAAAAAATCACTCGGAAGCCCCATAGGTTAATAGTGCGAAAAAGCACTGGGGTGCAAAATCGTCCTGACAGCTGCAATATATTTCCTGGTAGGTATTCATATGAGGTGTCTGAAAATAACATTGATTGTTTCTGCTCCCCATATGGGGTAGGCGGTTGTTATGCACATCCTGGTCTAAATACTCGTTTGGCGGGCTGGCGGCAGACGACATTATGCTGATTGTTCTGCTGCTTAACAGACACTATAACAAGTACAGTTAATGACGGCCAACTACGATAGTTCCGAAATACGTCGTCCAACCACCTTTCACAAGTTCTCAATGTAGATGCGTCGTTTACCACATAAAAAAATGTATAATACTGACACGAAAATCAACAACCCTGACAACGTAAACAAACAAAGAATATTTACTCAAGCGGTCAAGCGGACTAGAAACACCGGTAGTGACCGGTGTCGCTAAAATGCGTCTGGTTCGTCTGCGTCTAGTGCGTCAGGGCCGAAGGGTATTTTGCGTCTAAATAGTGCGTCTGAGAGCGGCAGCAAAAATGCGTCTAGACGGGTACAATCTGCGTCTTGCCAAGCTTACAAACCTTACAAACAGCTGGCGTGACAGTTGACACCGTTTATCACTTCACGTATGGCGGCATGAATTAATTTGTAACTGATAAAAAATTTATTATCTATTGGAAGTACCGTACGCATTATTAAAAGTATTTAATAATAACCAGTGTAAACGATGAATACGACGAGCGTTTTAACTCTTCCCTACATTGTTTTCTGAACACTCTGAACTATGCTGCATGTAGCCTAGTGACTGTTTGTCAGCAGCAGTCAATTGATGCATGTGTATACTTTCAAACTTGAACGTTCATGAAAAGCAACTATCAAAAAGTAACCTAATTCATATAATTCACAATAAACTACTGCAACGAATACATTATAGCATCGACATATTATTTTAAAAAACAGCCTTTGTGCTAATGATTACATCACACGATACAAATGTGCGTATATAAATACTCGTACAGTCGTACGTAATCAAAAATCGCACGAGTCTTGGACCAGGCAAGGACAATAGGCCGTCATTCAAAGCTGAAAGCAATGACGTCATTCCAAATATAACGGGTAATATGCGTCTATTAGACGCACTATTTAGACGCAAAATACCCGTTTGCCCAGACGCACCAGACGCAGACGCACCGGACGAATTTTACCAACACCCGGTAGTGATCGGTACATTTATTGTACCTTTTTACTTACTAAGTATTTACATCAAAGACCGGACAGTAAACAATAAACATGGATACGTTCAGTGCTGACGTGGAAGATGAAACTATTCTGTCGACTATTTTTAAGGATTCGTTTCCGGGAAATCTTCGTGACAACGCCGAGTTCGGACATTATTTGGCGGAGCTGAGCTCTTACGGAGTGAAACGTTTATGTCGCGAGCCGGACAGGTCGGATATGGAAAGTTTCAAAGTCCTGTATAATACTACCAGTGGGTGAGGTCAAGTTTTGCTAAGACTTTAGTCTAAAACTAAAGTCTTGACTTGACTTTGACCAAAGTTAAGACCAAAATCAAAATTAATTTAGCTGGAAATTTTTAGTGTCAAAACAATACAATTATGGCATATCTTGATCAAACGGACGTCCCAGTTCGTTATTTGAACTAAATATTTACTTTTTGACCAGTAAAATAACGTGCGGCGTTTGGTAACTAATGGGCATTTTGTTACTATCTACCAGCGTTAACTACCCAGACGACACTAACGTAAGTAATGACGTCATCGCTGGCACAGATATTGCACAAAATTTCTTTTATATCCACAAAATGGCCATATAGACAGACAAACTTATGTTGCACACATCACCCGATTAGTATAGGTCTGGAAAACACTTCTATAATGTTGATTTAACTAATCGTATTATTGTAGTAATTCGACGGTTGCGTAAAAAAGATGGACGACCGCAAAAAAGAAAGTCAAGTCAAAAGTCAAGCCCAGCTCGTAGATAAGCCCAAATCAGTATCAGTAATCAGTAATGGAGATAAACGGATGCAGGCACTAAAAGTCCCTCTATATCCGTATCATGAGGTAATAAATTATACTAATAATCTAATCACTTTTTTCAACATACTCCGATCTATCTCCTGTTCCGGCTAATTCAGATTCCAATCATACATAACTTCTTGTTTTGCCCAAAATCTATCAAGCCACACCTTAAATAAATCAACAGACTGAACATCAACTACCCAATTAGGTAAGCTATTCCAGATATTCACAATACGTGCTGAGAAAAAATATTTTCTAAAATTGTGAATAAAAGTTTGGTTA
>Ga0209367_1001741_pt1 | contig 27541 bp, 14 predicted proteins | sample WorMetLIZISLAND2_FD_187412 | JGI IMG/M metagenome (GOLD analysis project Ga0209367, IMG submission 187412) | Marine gutless worms symbiont microbial communities from Max Planck institute for Marine Microbiology, Germany - Olavius geniculatus... ...
CACATCTAAATCTCCAAGGTCACTGGACCAAACTTCACCGTACTTGTTTCGCCTAACGCAGGACGAATCGCCATAGACGGAATGACTATCCGATTTTGAATATCTTCATCCGTTTCGGAGATATTCGCCGCCGAACTTCGAAGTCGTCCGAAATCGGGCTAAATTTTGCATGTTTTTGGCCCCTGAAATTTTTTTGGGGTGTGCTCTCCAAAATTTTGGACCGGCATTATAAAATTCGGCCTAGTACTGACCATCGTGCAAAATTTCAAGCCGGTCGGCCCTCGCATCTCGGAGATTTGGCGGTCGGAAAAAAAACATCTGAGCTAAAACATAAGTCCTTCCGAAAACTATCGTTTTCGGGCGGACTAAAAAGAGAGAGAGAGAGAGACGGACGGATAGAGAGACCGTAAAACGCCGCCAGACCAGACCATTAACGATGCTTTCGACACCCGGTGAGGCGCAAAAACGCTGTTATAATCAATGCATAATTCAGACGGCTCGCGGACCGTTTGGTCCCGTTGTCTCACTTCGGTCCTTCGTGTACGGTCGATGCATGAGGCAAAAAGACTTTCATTCTCCTACAGTGGCTGGCTGATCAACTTGTATGTCGCTAAGATGGAAGAAATTCGATCGCGAAGGCAGTCAACTTAGTGACGTGACAAATCTCAAGATCCGCTGAAAAGGATAAAACACACATAAGCCAGATTTATACGGAAGCCTAACAGCTGTCACGTAGGGCGTCTCTTTCCTCGAACTTGCTGTGTCACGGCTATCTTCCAAAATTCTAGAAATCCACGCCACAAGATTCCCCCTCCCGAACAAAGATTAAACACTGACCGTGTGGCGTTCTAACGAAAAAAGTATGTTATGTATAAAATAAGAAAAGATGTCGGCGCCGAGTGTCGCCGTTATATGCGGCCGTCCGTCCAGTTGCCAAGCGTCTCAGGCGTTGACAGTAAATGAAGCCAGAAAATAATATAGACTACAGGCTACAGCCTGCTGTACGTAGTTCTGTAGCTCGTTCTAGGCATTGACACGGGTTCGTTTGGTTCACCGATCGGTTTGGTCTGTAAAATGCCGAGCCGCGTTGGGTCGCCGGGTAAAGAAAAATCGACCCGTCATCCGTGTCCGTCTCTGGCTGGTTTGCCGCAACAGCAGCTATTGTATATACACGGCATACTGTTGTGCTACAGTGTTGCGACATGTGCATGTAGGTCCGATAATGCCGGGACGGTAACACCGGCCGGTTGCCCCATTATAGGATCGCCCCCCGGAAAAGTTTCCCCATCCGGCCGACAATTTACCGGCAAAACACCGCCCCGCCCGGCGGCTGCCCGGGTGAGTCGGATTTTTACGGGTAAATTGTCAGCCGGTAAGAGACTTTTCTGGGGGGGGCGATTCTATAATGAGGAGACTTTTATGGGGCCGGCGATATTTTAATAAACGGAAGACCTATCAGTTCCGTGATTATCTTTCCCAGGGCGGACTTTTCATGGGGAGACATTTTAATGTGACCCCAGCCGGCATGACGCACGGGACAATGATGGATCGCTGACGACGCCTTTCAGCACGGACGCTGCTCGGTTGCTGCAGCAACACTCGCTCTGCATCACCCGCAGACTCCACACGGACCGACGTGATGCCAGCCAGCCCCGTGACAGCAGCGAGTGCCACCGACCACATCACCGACTAGCAGGTCACCGGCCCTCAGCACCTCGTGGTGGCATGGACAGCAACAGCTTGGCACTTCTTCACGGTGTCGGCGATGTGCACAATGACTGGACGGTTATTGACGCACGAGTGCTAGTTTCTTAATGATATACAACATTTAAGTCATTAATTTATTTAATATGACACTGTACTCAAAGCACACTCTAAGGTTTAAAAAATGAATAAACTAGAAAGCAGTCATAGCCCGCAGGTACCTCCGCAAAGGCAAAGCTATTCGCCATGTGGCGTCATCATCTTCGCTTTGCCAGCGGTTCCCTTATGCCCCCTTTAACGCAATGGTAACGAAAATTTCAAAGTGATCCAGAATCCAGGATTCCTGCCGGATCACACCCAAAATTAAATCACTGGTATGGACCTTCGGCACGCCCACGCGGCTTGCACAATAGCCATGTGCCATGCCCGACATAACCTCAAAATTTCAGAAAGATCCGTACATAAATTTGCGAGTTATCTTGCTGACTCACAGACAGACAAATAAACTAACAAATAAACAAACAAAAACCGGCAAAAACATTACCTCCTTAGTTGAGTTAAAATATTATTAGAAACATACTTAAACGAATCGCGCTTAGTATAGGCTAGTATACTAAACATAAGCTTTTGCTTTACCAGGTCGCACTTCGCAACTAGTATCTCAGCTTTCATCAAACGGACTGACCTTAATTTAACTACAACAACGTGAGACATTGCTGACCCCGGAGTTTTTTCTCTAGCCTTCAGCTGACCGTTCGTTGCCAGAAACTGAGCAAATTCGGTGACGGTTGATCCTTTTCTGTAGCTTCCTTTATGGACCTTCGGCACGCCCACGCGGCTTGCACAATAGCCTAATCAGACTTTCAGACAATCACTGAAAGCACATTGCCTCCGAAGTCCATGAACGCTCAGCACAGTAAAGATGTTCACACCGATGCGCTAGTATATACTGTACAGATTGGCATTTTGCTTAAAAGTCAACAAAATACGCATGTTCAACTATAACTCTGCTAGCAGGTGAACTGTAGGCCTAACTGTGACAAACAAACAGTAGCAATGCACTGTGACTGAAAACACTTCTGATATTTTCTTCTTATTCTGCAGACAACCGTGACTAGACAGAATGACGCGCTGTCACTGACTGCTTATGAAACGTGCTTCTAAAAATACTCTCCCTCACTCCTTTTCCAGCCGACAAGGTGAAAGCTGTACGCATCACCAAAACGTCCTGATGGTCATCTTACCAATCCGTTTTGCGCCGGGCGAGCCATTAATTTCGCCGTAGCGAAAAATATTATATACCGCGGCTCGGCCGGATGGATTGCGAGACTGGACGGACGTATAGGAGCGCGGTTGGATCATGCGAGCCAGTGAGCTGAGAGATTTGGCATTCGGGACGTCCGACGACCGACTACCGGCGCCGATGAATTACTATTCTTTGCAAAGCACGCCCAATGAATAACGAACCGTCGAACCAGCGGCTATCATCATAGCGTAGTCGGTCGGTCACATTGCGCCTGAGTGCATCGGACATGGACGCCTGTATTCAGCGTACAGCAGCCGACGCGGCATAGGTCACAGCACAGCATTGCGGTATATTGCACCGGTTGTTGGACAGCTTGGGTGGTTTCTATTGTTCCTTGGATGCCTACACCTTGGGTGGTAGGACACTGTTGTGGAGAGCACCGACGGCGTCAATAAATAAGCGAAGAAGCCCTGCAGCTGTCGCTAGGATAGCCGACCGTACTGGTTGTCAGTGACACTTTTTGCCCATGCTGCTGCTGTTAATTATTTACGACCAGTTTAATCAAATCCTAAAAATGTTGCAAAAACGGTTTTGCCTGACGTGGCAGTTTGAACGCTGGTCCCTAAATTTTGAGTAGTCTCGTCAGCTGGCGTTCGGTTTGATTAATGTCTGTAATTTACTACGAAAGACCCACCCCTCAAGGAACCAGCCAAGGTGCCCGTACACGGCGTGATGTAATGCCACCCAAGATGCCATACAATCCGCCTCGGATTCGATCGCTTAGACATCACAGCGTTAGCTGCTTGCTGCTGCTGCTGCTGCTGCTGCTGTCCGTGCACTATATACCGCTACAGATGAAGAGATGCGGCAACCGAGAACTGTATCACACTGCGTGGACTGTAGCCGACCAACTGCCACCTATGTTACTTAAAGCGTGGTTACATATAGAACATTCTGGCGACGGCTCGGCGACGGCTCTGAAACATGTGTGCAATTTTTACGAGTTTTACGTCAGTAACGTAGCGGAGGAAACGGTAAAGGGTCGCCCCCAACTTCAGTTGTGAATGCAAATTTAGCTATAAAAAACATTTTCAGGACTTTTTCATGATCAAAAAAAGTTTCGACCCGGACCCAGCCGGGCAGCTTACAGCGTTCGCCCAGACCACCTAGCTGGTGGGGAGGGAGCTCACTGCTCGGTTCTTGGTTTACGGTCTCGCCTCGATTTTCGGCCCTTTTGGCCTCAGTCCGCCTCTCCCAACTCCGATTTCTGGCTACGCCTATGATTTACATGTAACCACCTCGTGTCTTTAAGCCGTGCGCAATCATGCTAAAATGTTTCAAGTATGGACAGTTCTAGTGCAAAACATCTATAAAAGTATTTTAAACGCGGTTACGTTAAGTCACACACAGAGTAGCTGCACAATATCTTTGCAACCGTTTTTGTTTCAATGTAATTACGGCGTTAAATAAAATGCGGAGCGGCCAAAACACCGATAAAAGATGCTGCGATCTTTGCAGCATAATAATAATTGTTGTTGTTATTAATTAATTTATTTATGTATTTTTTATTAGTAAAATACACGACAAAGGGCGAAAAACCACTGACAAGCCAAGATAAAAATGCTCTCAAACAGCAATATCCGTATATTTTGTGACAGCCTGCAGCGAATTGGTGAAACCTGCTTATGCGGTGTCGGACATAGCCGTTCCTTCAGACATTACTGTCTGCCACCTTATTTCACAGCTCTGTCTGTGATGTGACAAGACCCCATTTGTACGACGTGCGTTGAGCCGTGCGGAAGCAGTTCCATGTAGCGACCACTAGCCATGCGGAAGGTCGAGCTACTGATGAATAATAAAAAGTCGCGGACGAACTGGTTATTGACCATCACAGGAGCGGCGAGTGCGGTGGCCCGTAAACACAAGTTGGGTCGGCCAGGCTCGTCGAGAGGGTGGGGTTTAGCTACCCCGGGCCCCGCGACGTTTGGGGGCCCCACCGTCGGCTAGAAATAGAACGCCAGAACGTACCATTTTGAAAAGAAAAATTCAAAAATTTTCTTCCCAGAGGGGCCCCGCGAAAATGTTTCCCCGGGCCCCGAGCTGTGGTTCTCGACGGGCCTGGGGTCGGCCTAGATCGTACAATGAAATGCAAATCGTTCCGGTGGGAGGTTAAACATAGTGAGAGTTTGTGGGTGTAGTGGTCGATGTAAAAGCAATTGCAATTTATGCGTCTGTAAAAACTCTGTATCGAAAAATATTTTACAACTGAAAAAAGGACGTTTGACAGTATCGGAATCAACAACATCAGTACACAGCACATCGAAAGTAGCAGTTTCTGCGGTACAGTTAAAAGTTTCCCATGCGCATACAATAAACCAAATTTTATTTTACTAGTTTAATATACATCTGTAAATGAACACGATTGCCGGATATATAGGCGGCCAAATGATAAAAATTCACTTTTCAGTTAAGAACTTTTACTTTTGTAACACAACAGACAGCTTAAAACTGTAAAACATTGCTCTAGGCCTATTGCATTTTGTTGTTGTGCAAATTTACGGCAATTAGGCCTACCAAAAGATAACAATATTGATCAAAAACACAGTAACACTAGTATGTGCAAAATTTTGCAATCAGGGTTCAAACTTTCGGAGTATTTTGAAGTCAAAAATAACAAATTTCATGCTATATAAAAGCATAAAATTTTTTACATTAAAAATAATAATAAAGAAACAATCATAATTATATGTCGCGTATAAATTTTTGTTCTGGGAAAATGTTTATCATCAATGCGAGTTTGAACAGCCAATTGGTCCCGCGCACGGTGATCATAGCTTTTGTAAGCTTGCATTCGTGTTTTTTTTGTAGTAGTAGAAGTAGTAAATAGCTACAAACAGTAAGCTTGTAGCTGCTGGTCTTAGAGTGGTCTAGTATCAGCTCATCTACCGTAGAGGCATAGACAGCCACATGCTCTTAATTGGGTCTGCACCGGTGCGCCTTGCGGACGATGCAGTGTTTAAATATTTTACAAGCGACTATAGCAGCGACGCGTTCGACGTAATCCTTTTATTGCAAATTTACAGCTGGACGCGACAGTAAAAGAATTTCAATAATCGGCCGCAGTAGCGAACAAGAGTATAGTGTCACTCTATAATTTCCTTTTCGATTCACAGAGAAGAAAACGCATTGCGGCGTATTGCAATGAGGTATTATGCCCTTTTGCGTGCCCCGAAGTAGACCTAGAAATACTGCTGTCTTTTCCGAGCGTCAGATAATTGAACACGGACATGAGGCGATTCTACGACATAGAACAATGTGATGCCTGGATAAACCGCTGAGCGCAATTCGAGTGACACATTAGGCTACCAACGTCTTAATCACTTCGTACGGGCAATGATTGCCATAGCAACGTTATGCTGCTGCATTGCTGCTGCTAACTAGCTTACCTACAGTGAAGATGCTGATTATAATGAACATGATTCACCGGATTATTTTCAGTGTATGCGTGAATGTGCAATCGGTATAAGCCTTCGGCAAATATGTTTTAGCCAATAACGCACTTCGCAAATGGCAACAGTCCAGTTTTTACTTCATAAGCTTATACAGAAAGTAAGTAAATAGGCAAAGTGTATAATGTGCATGATGCCGAAGTCTATACATAGACGTCAATCGGGTGCATTTAAATGCGTTTAGAGTTCAAAAATATACATTTAACGCGATATAGGACAATTTCAATCTGACGTTAGCCATACCCAGAGAGGGACAGTTCATTAGTCCGAAGGGGCATTAGTTCGAACAGCGCGAAGATTAGAAATAAGGTTATGGTTAAGCTTAGTGATAGGGTTAGAAATAGGAATAGGTATATTTTGCATCTTTAGCTTTGGCGGAGCTCAAATATGGCAGCCCCTGGCCCTGGCTATCGCGGACCTAGTTATAGGCAATTTCGGACTAGTGCCCCTTTGGATGACCAGTCACCAGCCACACACCAACCGAATATGGCGACACGGGGCCAGTGCGTTTTCTGATAAACACGCTGTTTAGCTCCTGCTGTTTTTGCCGACAGAAATCACCTACGTAATATTTTTTAATGTTAGTGTCATGGGTCTGCGAAATTAGATTTTTTGTAAGCATTCTGTAGTCGAGCACGCGGCTTCACGGGAAGCCGCCGGCGCCGCCGAAGGACGCCGTCACCGGCGCCGAAAATGATCGGCGTGAATCGGCGGCGGCTGAGAACGAAAACGGAGCGAAAGAATCCATCAAGAATAACGTTTGCTAAAGCAATGGAAACGCCAGTTTGATGCTTTTATTGCTAGCAAACCATCGTCGACGTTCATCGCACAAACTCAGATCCTGAATTCGATTTCCGCTGTTAAATTAAGACGCAGCAGAAACTCGATCGTCGTTCAATAAAGCCGTGTAAAATACGAAACGTTTCGCAGAAAAAATGCTGCAAAACATGTTCAGCGTCTTGACCAATGTACGCACACGCACACACACGTTGAAGGCAGCAATCCTTAATATAAAATGAAATATTTGACACTTTTGGCGTAAATGTTTCTGTAGCGTGGTCGGTGTGTCTGTCGTCTCCCACATTCGTGCACCCTCCTTAAACCGCTCGACGGATTTAAATGACATGTGTGAGGTCCAGTGATACGTTAAGTCAGATGGAGGTCCTGACCTCCAGGGAAAAGAAGATTTCGGGTCGAGCCCCCAGCCAAAACATGCAATTGCAAATTGCGGCCAAACTTTTAGTTCCTTGCTGCCACCTGACGAATACAAGCGATGATGGGGATTCCGCAGTTTACAAAATTATACCCCGTTTACACGATCAAGCTGGCTCGACGAGCTGGCTATATGTTAGCTGGACGAGCCAGCTCGATGATCGCTCGATGTTTGTTCAATCGTGTAAAGGGGGTATTACTTTGTTCCTAGTTTCTTTGGCAGGATACAACAACAGTCAGACGTCCGGCGGCATTCTGGCCATCGATGCGTTGCTTAGCGACGACGTAGAACTTTGAGCGGTGGATCGATGGAAGCCTAGACGATGTATACACAGGTTCCATGGGTCAAGGAAGCTGTGTGATGGTGATGATGCTGGTTGATGCTGGCGGCAGTCGGACAGAATCATAAAAGCCACGACGACTGATCGCTGAACCTCTGCAACCCGCTACGCTTTGGTGCGACGCCCTTCATCTCTGGACTGGCACGATGAGGTCGCCATGACTGCATCGCAGTCTCTGTAGTCAGTCTGCTAACGAATAAAGCTAAAATTCCACTATTTCAATCTGCTCTAAATTTGCTGGACAACAGGTCGTACAACAATTTGTTGCACACAGTATCTTAACGCTGTGGATTTGCTGTACAATTTATAGTCAGCCCGCGCCCCGCTGTGCCCGGTGAACGAGCGTATAGGCGATTTCACGGACGACATTACGGACCATTTCCATCATGCCCTTCTCACTCCAATGCGCTATGTCATCCAACCATCATTGTTTCTTCTGTTCTCCTTCACGTCTTTTGCCCGACCTGATGCCGAGCATGATGTCTAGCTTGTGGTAGAGCATGTTGCGCGACAAATCCGCGACTATGCGAAGTGGAGTTTTGGCCCGAGACAGACCGGCGAGGTGTGACTTCGTCAACGTGTATAATCAGGTGCAGCGTCGAGCGCAATGACTATATACAACCGAAATGTTCGCGCCTCGTTATTACATAGCGCCTTACAGTGTGTCACGTAACAGATTTTACCGTTGTTCTACTGTTACACGGCTCGGCGGTCGACCTAATACGTTGCCCGACGGTCTCTCTGCTCCTAACGCAAAAAGTCGTAGAACAGAAAACAGAATCGGCGCGAACGTTCTCCGGAACAGGATGTACCAGTGACTTTCAGATCAAAGTCAGGCTTAAAGTTTGGGTTGCGTTGTGCAGTTAGTTCATCACTATTCGCCATTAGCTATAAAAACAGACTGCCTGGTTTAGGCTACATCGGAGACGAAATCTAGCAGCAGTAGCGGTAGACCCGAGAACACAGGCCAACTCAGCCCTCTACCCTCTGTGGGTCGGGAAATGAGCAGTAGCATACAGACTACTGAGCGAAGGCCTAGTAAGGCTGATTGGGGCGGTGGTATGTCTGCTAGCTGCAAATTGCGGGTCCAACTGTTCGTTAACGCGAACAATGGATGACCGCATAGTGCGCTACGGTATCGCTGGCTCATGCCAATCAGCTGCCACTTCCGAGACTGTCAAAGCGCTTCTGGGGTCACGAGTTCGTTTCCTGTAAGAAGCGCTATAACAAGTACTGAGGCGCGTTTCGCACTTTTTTTTCTCTGAGAATCTCTGAGAATCTCAGATATTCTAACTTAGAAGCGCGTTTCGCACTTTCTACTTCTCTGAGATTTTCTGAGAAATTGTGAGCAAGATTTTCCTTTGCTACGTTATGCTAGCTCCGCCCACTTGCTTGAGTTACGTCATCCAAATAGATAAAATTGGCTAGCGTATAATTCTATGTTAGAATTCTCAGAGAATTCTTACTTGCGCGTTTCACACTTTTCGTGAGAACTAGTGAGAACAACTGAGCCGTAGAAGTGAGATTCTCAGAGAAAAAAGTGCGAAACGCGCCTCTGGACTTTACTTTTACCTTCTACAGATTTCTGTCTCGTCACAATCATTCGCCGCCGACGACGCAACGAGAATGCACGTAGGCCACCTCGTCGTTGGATACTGGAACAAGCATCAACTACCGTCCACTCGCCGGGACGACGGACAGACTGACAGACGGACGGACATCACTATGGAAAGAGTGCATACTGACTGCACAGATGTCTACAGCGATGACAGAAAGCAGCTCCCCATCTGCATACGACGCGCGCTGCCGTGTTGCATCGCATATGTGGCTGGCTGCGGATCCCCGGAGACAAACCGACGACGTTCAGCCAATCCAAGTAAGTGGTATACGACGACTCACAAGTGCTAGCCATCATTTCTTGACGCCAGTCAGTCAGTCAGTCACTTCGAGTGTCCCGCCATGAAATCCCGGACGAAAGGCCACTGAACGAAAGGCTCCCTCTCTCGGGCTCGTTTCTCATGAGACAAAACTTATGTCGCCAGACTTATGTACAACGAGAGAAAGTGACAATGTTGCTGTTGCCTAAGTTTTTTTGTAGTTCACGTCAGAACTACTTTCGCTATGCACTGCTGCCGCTCGAACACTGTAGCGGCCTGCCTACAACTGGACCTACAGTATGACTTGGTTGCGACTGCAAGATTGAAATCACGTAATACAGTGGGTGACTTTAAATTTCGCTTAGACCTAAGTTTTGAACTATAGTTTTAGACCAAAACTCGGTTTAAAACCTGATTAATGCAAGATTTAAAGTGACGATTAAATCCGTAGTTAAAACCGAACATAAGATCAAACTTTGGTTCAAAACTAAACTTAATCTGAACAATCCAGTTTCAAACCTGATCTCCGTAATGCATCGAGATAGGCGTTTCTTCTTAAAGACTGTTTAGGTTTGGTTTGAAACCAAAACCACTTTAAATTTCGATTTAGCGAGAACAAGATGGCGTTTGTTAACCCAGCGGTTGCTACTGCTGCCGGCGTTCTAGGGCCCAATCGCCTACGACGTGCACCTAATATACAGCGCGAATCATGTTTATCTGACGAACATGAGTTTCTTTCAACGCGTCGGAGTGCTAGACAGATTCATCAGCTAGCGTTAGAATACATCCGGTGGCGTCGTCGGGTTGATGGTGCAAACGTAAGATATTACACCAGTACTGAGCATGTGAAGCTCTTCCTGTGTTACTTGGCCCGATGAGAATACTATCACCAAGTCGGTCGAGCCCAGGGACTTGCAGAGAGTTCGGCGATGGTCAATCTGCACAAAGCTGCTGTTTTTTTCCAACATACAAGGTATAAGCTGCCCGGACTAATTTCTTGTCTTAACATTTTAATATCTGTGTATCGTCTGCATATTTATAAAGTGCCAAGGAAGTAGGTTTTCGGTTTAAAACTTGAGTTTAAAACCCAGTTTAAAACTAAAGTTAATTTAAGCATTGGTTTAAAACCATACTTTAGAGTCCAGATTGAAGTTTGGTTTAAAACTATAGTTTAAAACTTAGGTCTAAGCGAAATTTAAAGTCACCCAGTGCAGCAAAGGGTAACGAGAGTGTTTTTCATTTTCAACACCTCGGTCCAAACTGTAAAAAAAACTAACAGACAAAATGAATGCTTGCAGTATAAAACGTGTTTGATACTGCAAGCATTCATTAGCTGTAAAGTGCTTCTAATTGCGACTCATGTAAGAAGCGCTACAGCAAGTTACCGGACCTTTATCTTTTACTCGTCGAGCTGTTCGTCAAGCCTGCTGCATCGTGTAAACATGGTATTATGGATACAGTGTATTTACAAATTCTAGCGGCGCTGACTCTAACGGCACTGTAGTTCGAAGCCTTTCTGTATTGCGACGCGCAATGCTATAACCAACTCTCGGCACATTAGACTGTCCAGGTTGTGATATTAAACAGAAATAAAACATATCTAAATCGTATTACAGTTAGGCCGTGCTGACGTGTAAACAAAACAAGGACTAAAAAGATAGATTAGTCTGGAAAAGTTCTAGGTTTTTTTAGGTTTTTAATAGGTTTTTTTGGATGTAGGCCTACATGTAGTGCACAATATAAACCGGACTCAAAATTGCGACACAAGATTGAGTATCGTGCATAATCATTCTCTCATCACATCGCTCGCCATAAATTTTAACAAAACTTTAAAATTATGCTTTAAATAAAAATTAAATATGATCTGCGGGTGGCTAAAATTGCGGAAAATTTAAAATTAAAACGTAACATTTCGATGTTTCTGGCTTTTAGAAATCTAAAAACCTAAAACCTAAACTTTAGGTTTTCGCAAACCAATTTTCTAGGCGTAACGTCAGCTACACGTTTGATTTCACATGTAACCACGTCTTACACTGAAGCCAGTAGATTAAAAATAGTTTTTCTCGTTACGCAGAGCAAGAGCAGAACGTACTACAACTACTACGGCAAATGAACACGTGCATTGTACGAACTATACGCCGAACAGGCATTCTGCTATAGATCAAAATCGGCGCAACGCCGTACAGGCCCGGCTTGATTACATTTCATGGTTGTTTGTCCGTCGCCCATTCTTGCACAATAATTCTGCTCATTGTCTGCTGCCACTGCGGCTGCGCTGCGCCGATATTTAATTCTCCGTCATGGATATGAATCGATGCAGACCGAACAGCAATGAACGCGGCCCGATTGCCGACACGATATACATGTAGGCTACTCGACTTTGCACCGAAACCTCTTAGTAGGCTACACCCAGCGCCTCAGATTCAGTGAGTTCTCGCTGACATTGTGCGCTTTATAAATTAAATTTACTTATCTTACTTACTTACCCAGTACAGTGGTATATGGATATATGGAAACAACAGGACGCTAGAAGTTCCAAATAAAAATAACGTAACATCCGGCTACTGGACACCCCTCAACGTAAATGTAGCGGGTCCGACGAAACACCGCACCGGACCGCACCGGGCGTCCTGTGCGGTCCGGTGCGGTGCTTCGTCGGACCGCATAGTTGTACAGAAATTAATTCACTGGCAAGGACAACGCAGGTAGGCCTATAAGGTCGCTGCAGGGGCGGTTGGTCATTCCATGCACATGCGAGGTGCAGTGATGCCGAAAGTGCGATTGTATAAACGAGACGAGTTTCAACAATGCACAATCAGCTTATCAGACGATGCTGCGGACAATAGAAGGCGCCTTCGCCAGTCAGTATTATACCGGTAGTGCACTGTGTGCATCACACGTTGTCTTATTGCGTCAGTGGAACGGACAGACGAAACCAAATGCATTCTGCGACACGCGGCAAGGTCGCCGCAACAATGCAGAATTATACGGTTATACTTAAGAACGTACAGTGCACTACTAATCTTGCTGAGTGACCGGACATATTGAGTACTAGCTGTCTGTAGTGTTGAGTTGGGGAGACGTTAATGATGACAGTCTTGCTGCAACGGTATCTAGGCCAGTCGCAACAGTCGAGTTTCATACAGACGCAAGGAATCAGCCGACTTAAGCTCAGATTCCACTGCTTTGTTGCTTGTTGGACAATTAATCTTTAACAAATCGAAGAAAGTGGACTTATGTTCTTACGGGACGTTTGATGCCGTGCTTCTGACACAGAACTGCGACGAAACAGCTCAAAACAAACGGTTCTTACAGCAACAGTTCAATAAGTCAATAAGTACTTTGTCAGAGCAAGCAGAAAGCCAAGCGTCTCTGATAATGTGATGTAGATGGGTGGAGCACTGACTCTTCGAAAGCTTGGGTCCAAATTCCACTAGTTCGATTTACTTACAGACTTGTCAGACGACAGTCGTTCGTACAACAAGCTGCTCAACATCTTGTCGCCGGTTTGTCGGAAGCCTTCGCGATTTTCAACGGACAAAATTGTTGTCCGTTTGCTGTACAGATTGTTGTACAACATGTTGAACAACAAATCTATATGCGACGAAACGAAGGAGGTGGAGTTTGAGCTTTGCGGGAAGCAAAGACGACATCATCGACGACAACAACAACAGCAGCAGCGCTAGGATCGAACTTCCAGTCCGGTGCGGCGACGAGTATAGAGTAATACAGCACTATAGGCTGTAGATGAGCGACCCCCCCCGATGACCATAGGATGTTCCCATCAAAGACACGACGACGACGACGTTGTCACTTGTCGATTGACGTTGACAGCGGCGAAGCACCCATCAGAACGTTCAGTCGACCGCAGCCAGCCAGCCACAGATGACCGACGAAGAACCAATTGACGTGCATCAGCGCTCAGACTCGGTCACTGCACTCACTCGGCGACAGAAAACGTCAACGAGATATCCCATTCATGGCAACAAATCGATATATCGGCCAAATCAAAAGCATCTCGATTTTCGAAGAAAAAAACAGAGTCGGATAGACTTAGGACGACCTCAAATTCCCAATTTATTACATTGCGGTTTTCTGGTTGGTAACAGTAACTCAGATCTTCCGACTGCGCCAAATCAACTGGCTAAAAGTTGGCTAATTTTTCCACAGCAGATTAAATGGATGTCGTGCGCTGATATGCGCAAACTTTTGTAGCTCTTGTAACAAAAAAGCCTAGCTGTCGCTAAGGAAAACGCGCCACAGCCTATACAGTTTCTGTTGCAGTACTGACCTTCAAAGTCAATGATTTGCATGTTATTTAAAAGCCAATATGCAACTTACTATTAGTCACTGATAGTAATCTTGACAATATCTTTTACCGTTTTAGAGATATGGCCAGTTTTCCGTTGAGAAACGCACATTTTTCCTACCCCATCCATTTAACCCCAATTTTTAAAATGTTTCTCTTGCACTAAATCGCTGAAATTTTGCACGCCTAGGGATAAGACACGTGGCTAACTTATAGTCCGTTTACAGGAGAAAGTTGGCTTTAAAGCTGGCTTTAAAAGCACTGAAGCCAGCGCTTAGACCTAGTCCTAAAAGCCAGCTTTTTTGTGTAAACGCGGTATTACACTGTATTATGATTTAAGCTAATCCAATCAGCGCAGGAATGTCAGTCTGTTAGCTTGGAATAGTTTTTATTCAGTCTTGCCATTGATTTGTAACTTCATTGCTTGGCTGGGCGTTACGTTTACGTGCATAATTTGCATACGACTGTCCAGTCTTCAATAAACTCTCCATATTACACGGCCGCCATCTGTTTCTGGCATTGCTGGTGGAACTAAAAAAAAGTCAGCATTACAAGTTTGCAACTGACAGCAGAATAGACGAAAACAAGCCTAAATCTCTGGCGCTTTTTCGCTGAGATCTACAGTGTATTTGACTTGTAACATGTTCACACACTCCGCACCGTATTGCTTCCTCACACACTCACAATGTTCAATATCTGTAGCACACTCCACTTGCCTTTTTCAGTAGAAATGTTATCAAACTAATGCTACTGTAACGACCAAAGACAATGCCATATAAAGATGTTTCGCTGTTAGAATGCAATAACGGCTAGCAGTTTGATAACAAGATTTGCATACAAATTAACTGGTAAAGAAAAAAATGCAGATTTCATAAAATGTTAACAGATTGTAGAACTGTGTTCCAAAATAGACAGCGCAATAGGTATTTTAGAATACAGTGCCATTACGACAGCAAGCAACAAGAAGCCTAGCTGTCGCTAGGATAGGCCGACCGCACCGTTTGTATTCGAAGGCTAGCGCCTGACTTCCGGTCGCGGAAAGAAAACAACTTCCCTGAGTGACTACAGCCCCATAGGCGTCATGTTGACGCTGTTATATCAAACGCTACGATTAACGTTAGGATACGACACGGTAATTCGTTGCACGTGGGTGATGGCTGCAGGCAGCAACTTTGCATTTAAAACTGTGACCAAACCGCTGCACTGTGTACTCTGCAGCCAAAGACGCGGTTGCTATTAACAGCGCATAGGAACTCGTCATCGCCTTATCCAGTTCCAGCTATCCAGAGGTACCATCGTCGACCCCTACGACGTACGGTTTAGCTAAAATACATGTGTTACAAATGACAGACATATATAGAACCCAATGCTTGAATTAACGGTCGGCCAAAAATTAAACGTCATGCCTCGCACCATGATTACATGTAAATCACAAAACATTTGCATATATTGACAATGGCCTTACAGGCTACAGCAGAAGTATAAATATTTAGCAATTATGACAGACCATGGTATAAGGATGGAGACGTTTAAAAACGGAATAGTTCCAGCTTCCGAGCTTGTCATTGTGCCGAAAGACAGATAGGTAGGTAACGTCGTGAAAAAAGCCAGGGCGAGTCGTCGCACTCGTCTCGTTTTCATGGGCCCGTATTTGCACGTCGTCATGAAAGCGACCGAACCAGACCGGACGAATATTAATAGCCTGGTCATACAGCAAACTCGCGCGGCCGGCAGCGGGCGTCCATTCAGCGCGCGCGCACGCGAGTCACTGCTGTTTATGTCAACAGAACGCCGACCGCCGGTAATGTAAGCAGGGTCGCCGAGACAGCAGCGACAGTAGTTCTAAAGCCGTCCGTCCCCACGTATATCCGGCGGCGCCGCGAGCATCGGCGACCGTCACCGCTGCGGAGATTAGCAGCCATATCGATTTTTTACATCGTTCGCAGCGGCGGCGGCGGCGGCGGCGGCGGCAGCAGCAGCAGCAGCGTCAGCGTCTGCAGGCGGTCTTTCGTCAGTCGTCTAGTTGTCGTCCAGCGTTTATTTGATGCGACTGACTGCCTGTCTGTCCACTCCATAGCACCGCACCTGCCTTGCCGTGCCTTGTCGTGCCTTGCCTTGCGGCCGGTATCCCATTATAGGATCGCCCCTTCCAGAATGGTCTCCCACGGCCGACAACTTACCGGCCGGGGGAGACTTTTCTGGTGGAGGGCGATGCTATAATAAAAATACTTTTTATGGGACAGGCGATATTTTAATAAGGGGGATACATATCAAATCCGTGATTATCTCTTCCCGGGCGGATTGTTTATGGGAAGACATTTTAATGCGACACCGGCGAGTCACGAGAACGCAGTAGTCGAAACAGCGACGCATGCCACGCAGGTACTGCCAACGCAGGTAGACAGAAACATAGGGAGACAGAGAGAGAGCGAAAGATCTGCAACGCACGCTAGCTAATACGAACACACTTGGCTGGATGACGGTCTACGTCGATAATGAGTTAAGCAGACTACGTGCGCGCTGCATCGCTGCAGTTTCCGCAACCAGCCGCAGTGTCACCAGAAAATAATATGACGCGAAATTTAGATCTTCCTCCATGCACTAAAAGTAAATCGCCATTTTTGGCGGCCGTCGGACACAGAGTATGTTATGAAATCTTCTTTTACACGCCATGACGTGCAAAAGTTGGCAAAACGGACATGCTAAGGAGCATAGAGAACGACATATTTGAACTAAAAGAAAAAAGAAAAATTATGAAACGAAACGATTTCGTCTCTGTCTCTTAGTCTTTGAAGTTTGAACGCACCTTTAGGCAATATGACTCGCTGATACTCATTAATTTTCCGTTTTATGTGAGCAATTTCAGACCCGATAGCGCACTCAAAATCGTATTTTGGTGTGTTTCGCAGACTTGGACGACGATTATGACAATTTCACAAATTTTCATTAAGTCTTACTCGTTATCGGTCGACTGCCACGCAGGAATAACTGACGAAGATCTTCCAATCATACGCTGGATCGCGCGGTGTGTCTTTACGACCGTTGAACTTCTTGGCGGCGCACAACTTCTTATGGGCATTATCATCGCTCTCGACGATTTGCGTTCATAGAACAGAGGCCAAAACTCTACTACTTCGACATGTCGTGAATTCGCCGTGCAACATACTGTGCAATAAATCAACGACATCTTAACGCGTCAACCTGTTTAACGGTTTGTTGCATGACTTGCTGCTGTCCAGCAGATCCACAACAGATCGAAATGGTGAAACTGGGGCTTGAGAATTCTGCACAGTTCGACTACAATCCCGGAAATACAAATTCACTTCGTGGTGATTTGCTATCAAGCCTAAAAAAACTAAGTTGTCTAAAGACAATTTTATAACGGCTTCTGCGCAACTGCAGGTAGGCCAAACTGTGCTTTACAACGTGTTACCGGCAACGCAGTTCTAGCAGTAGACCTATGTCTGCAAAAACAGTATTAAGCCATTTTTAAGTCTGTCATTTTCCAGTCTTGCATTTTCCGGTCCTGCATTTTCAGCGCCCCCGTTGCTTTGCCGTAGGTCTACATAACGCCACAACTTGCAGCCGCCATTATCCGCGCCTGTCCTTGACGCTGATTCTTCGGGACCGGTCCACACTAAATCAGATCCTGCGGATGATTGCTGCCGGGATTGGCTGCGGATGAAGCCAAAAATGAGTCGGTAATGGCGTCGTATTATCCTAGTCAGTCACTGATGCTGACGGTCCGGTTGTTGCAGCAGCAGCCCAAGAGATAAGACTGAATCCGCATCCACAGAATGATGCTTATCTCAGGCGGCCAGGGCCTGATGAGGTAAGGTAAGGTAAGGTAGGGCGTCGTATTACGCCACGGAACGAGGTAGGAGGATGGTTGGTTATGGATCGCGGAAGGATGGTCTGATCTACGTTGCTTCCGCGGCGACTGCGGGACTCTCTGCTCGTCGCACAAACGTTGTCAGCAATGAGATTCGCCGTTACGCTACTGTACTGTATAACGCGTAATGCCGTGGCTACACGAACCGATTTTTTCTTCGGATGAACTTGGACAACACCTCTGACAAGAAAATCGGTGCGTGTAGCCACGGCATAACGCATGTTCAGCAATAGCGTAGCTCAGGATCGGGCAGCGGTCTCAGGCCCCCAATCTCATTTTCGGTTAAAAACGAATATTAGTAACTCAGGAATATAACTGAAATTGTTGCCATCAGATCGCATTATTGTTAGTATCTGCAAATAAATGATTTGATTTGATTTGATAATGTTCTACTTCTAACGAAATGGAGGGAGCAAAGGGAAAGGAAAAAGCTGAAAAAGGGGAAAGAAAAAGAGGGCACGAAAGGGGAGAGGAAAGAAGACGAGGCCCCCATTTCACACTTCTGGTTACGCTACTGGTGTTTAGTGACGTTGCTCATAGCACACGCAGTGTTGCATACTGTGACCGAACAAGGATGGGCGTCCATGCACGTAGATGTAAAAAACATTTTTAATGTTTTTCTATAAAAGTTTAAAAACATGCTGTTTATGTTTTTATATATTTTTAAAAGTTTTTTAATTCATTTTTATGTTTTTAAAAATATTTGTTATGTTGTTAAAATGTTTTTTGTGTGTTTTTAAGTCGTGTTTTTTGTTCTTGTTAAAACAGAAACGTACAAAATTACAAATATGATTTTTTTTCTCATAGGCAAATTGCGTTTAACTGTGTTTGATCTGTACATTCAGTACATTCCGGTTTTTGGTTTTTACAAATAGTAGGTTTTTGTTTTTTTTCATTATCTGAGTTAGTATATTCTTTGCGTGTATAATGGCGAAAAAAGTAGCGATTGGAAACATCTGTAGTTTAATTTTTTTTATGCATGTTTTTAATAATGTTTTTTATTAAAAACATGTTTTTGTGTTTTTTATTTGCAAAGCAATGTTTTTAGCATCTGTGCTCTAGCAGACAGTGAGAAGCTTCTATCTCGTTTATTATTGCAGCTGCCCCAAGTCTGCAGCAACCTGGTACGCAGAACTAGCGAAGAAATAGAAACTGTAGAACGCAACTTTTCCCTTTCTTGCACGCGGAAAGTTCAATTTGTTCACGTTGTAAATCGCAGTACAAAGAGCACTTTGGGGATTAAGCAAGCAGGCTTCCGACCTTGAGAAATTCGGACAATCTACGAATGTGCAGCGGAGAAATCGAACTATTGTCGGCAATTTTTTTCAGGCAAATATGAGGCAAAAATATGCGGCTAAAATTCTGCACGTGCGTTATTCCATCTCATAGCTTACCCACACGTGCAAGCAGCTGACAACAAAATGCTTACTTACGTTATAATTATTGTCACGCAAGCAAATATTTACAAACACTTCAACTCAGATTCTCATGTTGCTCTACTGTTTGCCGCTGCACTACGACGGTAGACTGTAGAATAAAGATGCGTTACTGCAAGTAGACTATGTCAATATATTACAATGTACGAAAAGAAACATTATTCACAGTGCAGTCGGCTAAGAAATCAATGTGAAAAAAAGACACTTATGAGGCATAATCAGTTAATCATAAACTGCCACAAAAATGCCTAGCGAACGAAGTAGACAGTTTCTTTGATACGTCGAAGCTAACGGAAAGTTGCACTGATCGCACTATTGTTACCGACAAAAATAAAATAGCAAGCACCGTAAAAAGGTGCGTGATTATATATCTTATTAGTTAGAACAGCATTGTTATTCGTCTTAAGTCTGGGTAGTAAATCTAAGCCTGACGATGGCTGTACAAGTTGCACCGCAGCGGCTCTGTGCAATTATCCGTCAGTGCGAGTAATGGATGGCTGCATAATGCGCTGTGGCGCCATTAGCTCATGCCAATCAGCTGTCACTTCCGAGACTGTGGACTACTGAAGAGAGCTACTGGTCACGTGAACGACTCGTGCAAACAGCGACACAGCCAGTGCCCTGCCCTGACGCTGACATTGCTGCAAAATCCCGGTATTAAAATAGCACGCACGTTATATATATACATATGTGATAACTGTATACCAAAAAAAATTACGATGACATTAATATTTATTGCAAACACAAGTAAAGAACAAACACATCGTCAAAAATGGAACCAAATTTCAAGCTCGCAGCACGTATTATTTCACAATATGTACTATGAGTATGTATATACTGTGCGTAAGACTGCTTACGTCGTCCCATTTGATGAATTTGTGTCCAGAGACGAGAGATTTTGAAACTTGAATCGCCTTTAGCTTGACGACGTGCACGCCAGGTCGGGCGCCCGCCATCGTCACAGTGTATCGCGCCGGATAATTTACCGCAGCAGCGCTATCGTGCTATTACTATCAGACAGCGAGTGTTACACTGCAGCCTCCGCTATACGTCGACGTCGATAGCGTCACTCCACGGTTCAGCATCGCGCGGTGCACCGCCGCCCTACTTCGACGGTAGTTCGCCGTCGCCGGCAGCAGAAATTATGACGACACGCCGGGGACAACAGCAAAGCGTAAGTCATATACGAGTTCAGGAAACTGCAGTGAGCGGCACACACAGAGTCTCTCGGGCGAGCGGCAGCGCAATCTCAGGCCGTTATCGCACCTCGGACGCTGGTCCGTATTTTTTCCTGCGCTCAAGATGCGATGCGATATCGATGTCGGTCAGCTCAGCCAGCGGCCCATGCCGACCGACGTCACGCTGACGTCACATACAGAAAGCAATATGGCAGCAGCAGCAGCAGCACTGCAGCGACAACGGACAAGTAAGCGAATACCGGCCGGCGTACGGAGCGCAGACGGCCAGACGGTCGGACGGTCAATTGTGTGACAGGGAAGGGGCCCGAGGGGGTAGGCCGGTGCCCCATTATAGAATCGCTCCTCAAAAAAGTATCCCTCCGGCCTACAGTTTACCGGCAAAAATCCGCTCCGCCCCTGCGGCCGTCGGGCTGGGCGGATTTTTGTCGGGAAATTGTCGGCCGGGGGAGACTTTTCTGGGGGGAGGCGATCCTATAACGGGGAGACTTTTTATGGGGCCGGCGATGTTTTTATAAGGTGGAAACGTACCAGTTCCGTGATTATCTTTTACCGGGCTGATTTTTCATGGAAGTGACATTTTAATGTGACACCGGCCAGCAGGCGAGCGCGCACACGCAGGCGGTCTGCGCTGTCTACGTCGTCGTAGTCGTCGTCGTCGTGTGACATGCGTCCGTTCGCCTGTTGCTGCTGCTGCTGCTGCTGTGTCGCCGCTCTGCCACACCGACAGCATCTCGTCGTAGCATCCATCGGCCGAGCCGTGTATAAACCAAAGAACAGTCAGCCACAACGTTGTCAGCAATGAGACTCAGCGTTAGACTGCTGTAATACTGCATAACGCGTGTCCGGCGACGTTGAACAGCAGATTATTGTACAAAAATTCTTATTAAAATTAGCTTTATTTTGATTACTGCATTGGTATCTACAGTTGAACATTGTAACGTTTTTTATCGTGTAGCATTCTGGCAGCTCTAAATAAACGAGTATAGCACGTGCAGTGTTGCATACATGTACTGTGATGGGCGCCCGTGCTTCAGTAGACACAAAGCTTCTAGCTCATTTATTATTGCAGCTGTTCCAAATCTGCAAATCTGTCAAATCTGCAAAAAGGTCGTCAGATGCAGCAGCACCTTGCTAGTTTCCGTGCAACGCGACGAGCGCAGAGAACGCAAGAAAGTACGCAACAAAAACGCGCAACGGACGCAACTCCTGCACGTGACGCAACGGCCAACAGGCAACGATAGAAGCACCGTCTGTTCTTGCGTTGCGACGCGTTGCTTCACGCCAACTAAAACGTATCGGCCCTAATGACAGACGTGACACGATATGCGTCGGACATTGTGCTGCAAACTAAGCGCAAACCCCACTAATCTCGACTTGTTTGTGGTACAATATACTATACAACGAGCTGTTTTGTATGGGCTACAGTATAGTCCCAGCAGAGTTACGCGTTATATTCGATCTGTATAGGCCCCATGTGGTTTGTTTGGTCTGTGTTTTAATGTTTTGCAAAGTGACCAATAGTCTACCGTTCTCTGCAAACAGGGTAAATAAAGAATATAAACAAGAGAACGGAGCAAAAGCGCGGCGTTAATAATTAATCTAGTTAGACAATCTATACATGAAGGCATCTGTATTCTGTGGACCCGTCGCGTTGCACGGAGAGGCCCGCTGGCGCTATAGTGCATCTCGCGGCGGCCTGCGCTGTAAGAATACACGTTCGACGATCTACAGCAAGATAAGTCTTGATTAATAATATACGCCGAGTAATAAAACAAGACGCCAAACTCCAGTCCGTATCTGTGCCATATATTGGTCAACTTTTTATTGTTTTCACTGTAGCTTCCACAGAAACTGCAGTAGAATGAACATTACAGGTCGCACTGCATTTTAAGAGTGTCGCTACACTACCTTGTGAAATTATTAGTTTTCAAAACAGACGGTAAAACAACAACGGCAAGCCAAGCACACGCGTACAGGAAATAATATGAGCCAACGTGTTCTTTTAGAGCAATTTAATGTCATGCAGATCATTTTGTCATCAAGATCTGAGTTTGAATGTATAATACATGCAAAGTAACAACTCAAATTACACAAACAGCTTAAAGTGCAAACTCCAATTAAAGATAAAATGTTATTCAGAAAGATAATTACAGCACACTATTTTACTAACCAATATGAAGTATTGTCTACATTTTTGCTGTTGCCGTTTTTTATGAATAACAATCTTAACATTTATGAATATTATAGCATACCCGTACCAATTTATTGTGCTTTTACTAAACAAAAATGTGTTTGGTGGCCAAGCTTTGCCCAGACCCAAAACGCAAAGCAAAAATTCTCTTTTATTTTATAATCTTCCGTATGCCACTGCAAAGTCGGAATGCGTGCCAGCAAAGCGCCTTTGTCGTGTTTATTTATTAATGTTTATTTGTCATGAATTACAGAACAAACAAGTAATTTTAGCAAAGCTCACGAAACGCGCGACAGCTTTAGCAGTTCCTGTTCGCAGATTGTCTTGATCTATCTCCACCTATTTCATCGCAATTCGCCATTGAATTGTGCACCATAGCCAAAATAGAAAAATAACACTAAAACCCCCTAAAGTGGGGGTTCAAGGTCATTTAAGGTCATCGATGTTAATACCGCTAAAAGCTCGTCATCACTGTTTGTTATGACAAGCAGCATGTCTATGCCTACCTGCAACTGTTTTCACGCTAGACGCGCCAATGTCGGTAAATTAACCACTTTTTAGAGGAGTGCCTCTCTTTGACGCTCGCGTGCGCAGGTCTTCTTAAACATTCGGGGTCGGCACGTGGACTGCTAAAATACGCGTTTAATGCTAAAAATTTCATGTGCATGTTGTCTTGTTTTATTAAAGTCATTTCGTCGCAAATCATTCTTAAAATGTGCGTTGCAGCCAAAAATTGCGAAAAATTTACCAAACATTTTATTTTTGGGGCTTAAGGTCGTTTAAGGTAATCGATATTGATATCTTAAAAGCCCGTCATTCGTGCTTGTTATGATAAGCAGCATGTCTGTACTTATCTGCAGCCGTTTTCACGCTATACGAGCCAATAACGGCAAAATAAAAATTGACGCCCTCGTTTAAGAGGAACCCCTTTACCCAGGAGCACAAAACTTTGTCACGATAAATTAGAGTCCTTGTGGCAGCCCAAGTAAAAATGTTGTGATCCCAACTTGCACCGTTTTGGTAGAACTCAAAGGTGTGACAGACACACGGACAGACGGACAGACGGACAGACAGACGCCCAGACGATGGCTAAGACGCGCGAAGCATAGCCTAGCTGTCGCGCGTAAAAAAACTAGTTGGTTACAGCATTCACACGCGCCTAATGCATAATTTTATAATACATAGCTTCCCATTTAGATTAATTCGCTGAGTTTATAGTGAAATATTTACAGCTTCTCTTAACAATAGCAAGTTTGAACGAATTACGCACACAGTTGTTCGGAGTGCTTGGACAGTGTATACGCGTACGTATTGATAGCCTATGAACGGACCCGTGCGAATCATGCATATGGCTCGTGCCGTATTCTTTTCATTACCATTTGGACCAAACAACTTTTTAAATGCAGGAAATTATATGCTGTACAAGCCACTATAAATCAAATTATGGCAGATACAATTATGTGCAAGATCGACAACCATTTTACGCGCGACAGCAGAATGCTTTGCGCGTCTTAGCTATGGCCTAGACGTCCGTCTGTCCGTTCGTCCCACTGTCTGACTGTCACACTCTGCGATCGTATCAAAACGGTACAAGCTATGATCACAATAACTTCAATTTAAGCTGCCCCAAGGACACTAGTTTTTGTGACAAATCATGTAAGTACTGCAATATGTATAAGCACGAACACTGTGCACAAAATTTACATTTTGTAAGTTTACCGACGATGACAGATTGGCTACAAAGCAATAGGTCTAACCGTATCGTATCGGGTTTATTGGACATTAACCGTAAGTTTTTTTCTTGTTTCAGCCCATGATCTAAAAACTACTTCCACACAGATCACCCTGATCAGTGGTTTTGAGGAATCACGGTGAGCGGTGTAAGGTCCCAGGGTTCTGGGAAATAGCCTCGGCCGAAAATGATGACTTTAAGCATTGCAGTTACAATTTTGAACACTTAGGCCTTAATTTCATGCAAAACTGATAAGCTAGGCCTATTTATCAAATGTAATTATTCGAAAGATGTTACGCAAAATTTTTTGTAGCCCTCCGAGCACCTAGGCCTCACTTTCAACCCTTTTTGTGTGCTATAGGCTAGCCGTATACTCTCTTCGTGTGTCTCGTATAAATGCCAAATCAGTCTTGATGAAACAATATCATTCTGTTCGCTAGATGGCGCTACTGGACTGTTTGCTCAAAGCCCGACGCTCAAATCACTCAGTCTATTGCTTCATGGTGTCTGCGTGCACAATAATCACACAATGCTTGAGTTGACAGACTCAATAGAAGCAAGAACATCGTCACTGGTAGACTTGTGCATGGTCCAGTTGTCTGAAATATTATTCTCCATCCGTTTTGAGATGAGACAACTTCTGGACCTTGCTTAATGCGCACGCGTATGCAGAACTTACAGAGAGATACGATGATATGCCTATGCCGTACGATGGCATATAAAATGATTATAAGCCTTTGCGGTTTTAGCAAAAATAGGCCTACTAAATAATAATATATTTGGTGTCATGATTATATTGTTTGTTTCGTTTTAGCGCCATTATGATTAAATTAAAATCCACTTGTTTATTTTATCTTTCCTGTATTGTGCACGCTTGTATTTTTACAGGTGGATGTCAAATGTATTAATAAAACTCAAGTTACGTAGGGTCTATACATACTTGTGGCACATACAATTATTGTGTGTAAGATTAGCAACTAATATTTTATTATTTACCAAAATTACTCAGTAAGGCCTTGTGCGCAATCTTGCAAAAAGCTTGATATATAGCCTACTACGAGTATAGTAATGTATTCCACAGTTCTGCTGTTGTGGGTAGGCTAACGCTTTCATCGTCAAACAATAATAAACCTATCTTTAACCAAAAACAAAACATACATGTATCTGAAGTTGAAACTTTGCACGTCGATACAATACAGTGCGAAGTTGATGTCCCGTTTTGTTTTAGAGGAAAGAGCTTCCGTGCTGAGCAACTCAGTGATGAAAAAGCCTTTTTTTAATCTTAACGGAATTCGTAATTGTTAAACAGTTTAATATACTAATGGACCCTAACAACAGTAAAACGACAAATGACATTGTAAAGATACAACGAAACCGTCTCTCAGAAAAAAATAAAACGAAAGTTAGAAATCGGTGCAAAATAAACACGACAGCAGATCTAATTCTTCTTGTCCGTAGAAAGGTCAACCGGCAGTAAGCAATGGGAGATTATTATGCATTTATGTGCGTAGAGTGTGTATTAAATATGCAATTAAGCATAGTGCAAGTCCATCAGTCGCAATGGATCATGGCCCTTTCATGGCATGACGAGAAAATGGAAAGCGACTGCATGCTGCTGCTGCTGATGGCCGCAGACGTCCAGTTATCGGTGACAAACGATGATTGAACGCAAGAAATTAGTGCATGCGTTACTCCGACTGGAATGGATCGGCCATTTTCGCCGAAGGTTTTTATTACCGTGGATGCAATATTCTAAAAAGGGGCCTATATGTCGCTGCTAGTGATCTTTTCACCTGAAACGTTACAACGTCGGCTGTTTATTTCGTTGTTTATATGATCGGCAAACCCAACAATTTGCCTTGGTTTTTTGTTTGCATGATTAGTGAAGAAAATTCTACATATTTATATACGTATTTTCAAAAGCTCCGTGTCAAGAAATTATCGATTTAGTATGCCTAGCTGTGTTGGTTTTTAACTTTCTAGGCGGTGAGAGATGGCACCACAATGAATTTGATTATCCTGTTGTCCACGGCCACTGTAGCCAACTGTAGAACTTTTAAACTGCGATCTCGATCGCATAGTCTTCTTGTCTGTCGGTTTTGTCTCGAGGAATGACAGAATGTCTGAAATAACTCGACGGAAAATAAACACGATTGCATTTATCAATCAATTTGTGTCGCTTAACATAGCAAAACGCATTTTCGTGCATGATGATGCATTAACTATTGATCTTGGTCAATCTGTATTTAGTATGTTTTGTTTTCCAGTGATGGTAAATAAAGATTTTTTTATTGACGCGCATGGCACCATGTGTCGTCTGTCCGTCCGTCCGTCCGTCTGTCCGTCTGTCGTCGTCGTCTGTGACCGATGTATTGTGACTAAGCGTTAGGTCTTAGAGAAAGTTTAGAGAAAAACTTTTTACACCGATTATTAACCATGTGAGATAAACCTCAAAGTGCAAAATTTCAGCAAGGGAAAAAGAGTACAAAAATGTGCGCTTTTCAACGGAAAACTGGCCATGTCTCGGAAAAAATGAGAAATACAGCCAAAATTACTGTTAATCACTAATGGGAAGTGGCATACGTTCTGTAACGTGAGATAGAAATCATTGACTGTGGATGACCTTGAAGGTCAGTACTGCAACAGTGTCTGATGACTGCATTACCTTCTTTCTTCGGCGGATATAATTAAAGAATAAGCATATTACGCTAATTTTTTACACTTGAAAAATATGAAGAGCACATTATGTTACAGGTCACAGATAGAGTGAGGTCACAGATAGAAGAACACATGGCGGACGAACAAGCAGGATTTCGCAAAGACAGGAGTACAGTACAGCAGATCCTAGCCCTGAGACTGATAGCAGAGAAAGCACGACGAAAGGGTAAAAAGA
>Ga0209367_1001742_pt1 | contig 27540 bp, 15 predicted proteins | sample WorMetLIZISLAND2_FD_187412 | JGI IMG/M metagenome (GOLD analysis project Ga0209367, IMG submission 187412) | Marine gutless worms symbiont microbial communities from Max Planck institute for Marine Microbiology, Germany - Olavius geniculatus... ...
CTGCACAAGTCTATATCATTCACAAGGAGGCGCCACTGTCGCCAACGCCACACGCGCCTATGGCCGATGTGTATTATGGTCCCGATGGGCCGAGTCCAAGTGATATGCGATTTTCAAAACTATAACTACTGAACCGGAAATGCTATAGGCTTTCGCGCGTCTCGTGAGCTTTGCTCAAATTTCTTGTTCCTCCAGCAATGGCTACAATCACTGCCAGTACTCGTTGCATCTACCCACAAAGGCAAGCTGACTTGGCTTGGTTAGACACTGCAGGCAGGACACTTGAAAAGTCACCCATCTCAATATTAACACAGTGCAACTGCACCCAACGATGCTAACACTAAGCCAAATAGCCACCGTGCTTCCTAAAGCCCAAATTCCATTACGCCGACTTTGCGACAAAGTCCGGGACAAGTTCCCGACAAAGTCGTGGACGTGTCGCGAACACAAATCACGTCGCCGACTTTCATGATTTGCGTCGCGGACTTTCGTGACTTGTGTCCACGACAAAGTCCGCAGACTTTGTCACCGACTTTGTCGCCAACTTTCCCCATGCATTGTAACGGGCTAAATTCCATTAGAGCGACACAAACGGGTTTGTCGCGGATTTGTCACGGACTTTGTCGCAAACATCTCGACATGTCGAGATGATTTGTGTCGGCGACTTTCACCGAAACTTCATGGTTTCACGATTTGTCACCGTTTGCATCCACGACTTTCCCAGCGGGGAAGTTTCGGTGAAAGTCGGTGAAATGGAATTTGGGCTTAAGCATTCGACTTAATAGTAAGTTTATTACAATTCTACATCGCAGCATCGAGTCTAAGACAAGGCAAGCTAGCACAAGCAGAGCAAATAGTAATACCTGCGCATTGGATAACTACGCACACATGGAAAGCACACAGTTTACTTTGCTACTGAATTAAATTTATAACTTACAGAAAAAATGAAATGACAACAAATATGATCAAAATTCTCGCTATTCAGCAAAGCCAAAAAAATGTTGCTTATAATCGATGTAAAATTACTAAAACTAGAAATAACTAAATTAAAACTACTTGCTATGAGTAATTATATTATGGTAACTGTTGAAGCAGTATTTAGCTTTTATACGTTAGATGCTGTTCCTCGCCATCTAGCAAACATCAAAGGCACAAAACAGTGCACTGGTTGTAGCACCGTTTACAGCTCAGCAGCTTCACCATCATCGCCCGTCTTGACATTTCGACTGCGTCTGATACGCTCAGTCACAGCATCCGGCTCAATCATCTTCGAACAGAATTCGAATTGTCATCTACCGCACTACACTGGGTACATACGTACTACATACTTGTCTGATCGACAGCAGTACGTGAAGCTAGGTGGTAACTCGTCAGGTCTGCTTGACAGTCGCTCCGATGTTCCTCAGGGGTCTGTCGTGGCACCGCTGCTATTCGCCGCATACGTGGCACCAGTGGGAGCGATCACCGAGAGTTTCGGAGTGAGATACCAGCAATACGCAGACGACACACAGCTCTATTTGTGTATGAAAACCAGTGATTCAGCACATCATCGCGACATACTACGTACGTGCTCGACGGCGGTGCATGACTGGTATCTCGCAAACAGTTTACTCCTGAACGCCGACAAGTCCGACGTGATACTGCTGGTAACTGCCAACCAGCTGCGAGTGACGACCTCAGTTGATTTAGTCAAAGTAGCCGGAGTGACACTGCCAGTTGCATCCTCTGAAGTCAATGAGCATCATTCTGGACCAGCAACTCACGTTCGACGACCATCCAACGGCCGTAGCCAAGTCCTGCAACTACCGCACTTGGGCAATCAAGCATGTTCGCCATCTTCGGTCAGAGTCTGTGGCTCAGACGTTAGCGCGCAGCTTAATCAACAGTTGACTCGACTACTGCAACTTGCTACTGCACGGAGCTCCAGAGTCGACTAGAAAGAAGCCGCAGCGAGCACAGAACAACGCAGTTCGCGTGGTACTTGCAGCAAATCGCCGGTCTGATGCCAAGCCACTTCTTCGCCAGCTTCACTGGTTAAGCCCAAATTCCATTATGCCGACTTTGCGACAAAGTCGGGACAAGTTCCCAACAAAGTCGCAGACGTGTCGCGAACACAAATCATGAAAGTCCGCGACACAAATCACGTCGCCGACTTTCATGATTTGTGTAGCGGACTTCCGTGACTTGTGTCCGCGACAAAGTCCACGGACTTTGTCGCCGACTTTCCCCGTGTATTGTAACGGGCTAATTCCATTACAGCGACACAAACGGGTTTGTCACGGACTTTGTCGCAAACATGTTGACACATCGAGATGGTTTGTGTCCACAACTTTCGTGATTTGTGTCCACGACTTTACCCGCGGGGAAGTTTCGGTGAAAGTCGGCATAATGGAATTTGGGCTTTACCGGTGTGCCAACGTGCGCTGTACAAAATGGCTGTGCTGATGCGGAAAACTCGCACGTCTAGTGTCCCAACGTAGATCAACGAGCATCTGGTTCAGCACGTCGCTGTCCGCTCTACATGTTCTGCTTCACTGCCTCTGCTGACTCTACCAAAACTGATCAATGACTTCTCTAGGTGCTCATTTTGTTACTCTGTGCCTATTACTTGGAATAACCTTCCCTCAAATATTTTACTGCGCAACACGGACTCTGTTTTAAAGAAACATTTGAAAACATTTCTACTTAATACCGCCCCGCAGGAAACTGGACGAGACCACTGGGACGTCCTCGTATTACATGGATGAAAACCATTCAGTCGGATCTGACATCCAGCGACCTCAATATGGACGACGCAGTTGACTTGGCTCGGAACCGTCCACTCCGGAGATTGATGTCCACGTTCGGCGCTACGCACTCTTAGTGGTGCTTGCCAGAAATGATGATGATGATGATTGACTGTCGTCCAGCACCTCTGTAGCTCCGAATATTGGCGCTATATAAATATGATTAGTATTAGCATTAGTATGAACGAATGCCAAGGTACCACTTCCAGGAACTCCTCAAGCTCGGAGTAAGCTTGACACTCCTCTCACAGAAAGAAGACAGACCGGTAAATAAGCAGGAAAAAATGTAGGTCATGCTGACCTGTTTCAGATGGTTTTTGAGCACAGATCCCTCCGGTTCGGGCAGGTCGGGTACCTCTTCACTCTGACTGGCCGCTTTTATCTACAGCCAATCACATTCCAGGAAAACGGGTCAGCAGGCGGGCAGGCATAACATGACAGACTGTGGCTTAGACTGACAAATGCAACACAATAAAAACTCACTCACTAACAGTTTTCCAAAAGTTACTCCAGGTTAGGATAGATTACCAGAATTCGGAAAGCTCTGGAAGGTTCCGCAAAAGTGTTAACTGCATTATAAAAGAGAATAAACGTCAGTAACGAAATAAACCCCTTCTTATTTTGCGTGTTATGGCATAACACAAATCTGCTTTGAACTCGAACTAAACAAATGATATACGATCTGCATAGGTATTCCTCAGCATTTTACTGCCGTGATCCTAGAAAGAAAGCTTAAGTTCCATTATTCAGACCACGTTGAACCAATGTACTATAATAAAGACGACGACGATCAACCTCATTATTTCTCGAGTGAGTGAGTAAGGTGAAAGTGAGTGAGTCCCGTCCGACACATTATAGGTCATGATGATGATGATGATGATGAAGGACGAATAAAATTTAGCGTGGCATTAAGTCCTAAGACTACGAGGTCACGTAACAATAAGCCTAAACAGTGAAGTCACGTAATAGTAATCAGTGCAATGAGACGTTGCTAGTCATGTCTGTAAGACCGGGCAAAAAGTTCGGTTTTCAGTCTGCTGCGAAAAACTTGCAACGACGGAGACGACTGGACCGACTCCGGCAGACTGTTCCAGACCGATGCAGCAGACGGCCATCCCAGGTAATGCACGCACATATAATAATGAAAAAAGTTAACAATCTTTCCTCTTATCAATGTCAGAATGCTGTCTATTGGAAAATGAGGGGCAATTTATCATAAGATGATGGATGGAAGAAAAAAAAACAAGAGTGAGTGAGTGAGCTTTAACGTCCCGCCCGACACAGTACAGGTGTACACTGACTATACAGTTTATAGGCATACTTGCCATACCAGGGCTCGGAGACGGCCTTTCCAGGTGAAATACACACAAACACATAATAATGGAATAGTAAAGGGGATGTCAGACGAACGACAAAATCGGCCGATTTTATCTGCCGACAAAATCGCCCCACAAAAATCTGTCATGTGTCATGCAAAAATCGCAGGATTTTATCGGCCGACAAAATAGCCCGATTTTGTCGGCCAAGATAGAGCATGTTCTATCTTCGACGATTTTGTCGGGCAACTAAACCACGCCCACAAAAGTCGGCCGATTTTGTCGTTCGTCTGACATCGGCTTAAGTTTAACCTTCGCAATAAAGAAACAGAAAGTTTAACCTTTACAGAAACACAAAAAAACGAGGTAAACCTAAAACCTAAAATTGTAAGAACAAAAACAGCAGCAGCAGCAATTAGTAATAGTTGCAGTAAGAGAAGAAAAAAAGCCAAGCTCTCATTACATGGTTGGAGTCGAGGTCGACAAGCCAGACATCATCGGGCAGCACGAAACCTTTCTTGTACATCAGAAAGCTCGACGGAATGCCAATGATGAACGGCGTTGGAACCATCAGCAGCTGAAACATCACACAACATTTTTTCACATGACTAAAAACTACCCCTGTAAAACTTCACAAGTCCCTGGCTTCTAAAAGAACATCCGACTTAAAACTCCTGGCTTGTATTAGACACTCAGCTTCTATTAAAACAATGTTAACTTGCCATACCAGGGAAATAATCTTCTTCTACAGGGTGCAGCAAAAAAATTAACCCCCTAAATTTTTTCGCTGTTTTCAGTCATGCACTCACAGAAAGCTAACCTCTTCTGGAACAGAGTTTTACTTCAGCCCATAGAATTTGCAACTGTAAACAGAAAAAATTCCAAGACCGTCTGATTACCAATGTAAGACAGACGTCATGGAAATGATAATGTTACAAAGAGACAATGCACAAATGCACGACGAAATGCACAGACGGTGCAATACTGTCAGATTAGATATTGGATTAGATACATATTGCTTTGTTTATCTGCTTGTCTTTCACTGGTGACTATTGGCATTACCACGATCTTGACTCAAACTTTATCTTATCCTAGTTTATTTTAATTTGCAAACAGTCAACTGCTATCCCAAATGAACGTGAACTGAGTGAGTGAGTAATTTCTTAATGGCACATCAGCCCAATAAAGCCATTCAGTGCCATAAATTACTATTGTACCTGTTCAGCGCTACTCATACACGTTGGAAGGAGCGGAATGACGGGAAACATGTACTCCAGTGGATAAAGCATAGCAACAAACGCCATCACACTCATCGACAGCGCGTTGTAGTCACGTGACTGAAGTACAATCTAGACCACACAGACAGGTCAACTCAGCCTTCTACCCTCCGTGGGACGGTAAAATGAGTAGTAACTCATTTACATGGGTTACGGAAGGTGGGGACCTTGGTACAGCTGACTGGGGTTGCCTAGCCAGCCGCTGCGCCAGCCTGTCTGCAGGCTGCACACAGTGGCCGTGCGGCAGGCGGCTCAGGTTAGTGACGAAAGCGCATTAGAGGTGTGCGCATGTTCGCGACGATGCGCTATACAAATTGACGACCTTTACCTTTACAGACAGACGCATAATGCACACGTCGATAGAACTGTTAGCATCCCGTCATTTGCGAGACCTTAACTCTCTTTGTTCACTTTAACCCCTTGACTTCCACATGCCGGATATTTCCGGCACCTGCAGTACGTAGCTGGCGCCACAGACCGGAAATATCCAGCAGTATGCCTATAGCATGCATCGATGCCTGGCGCTACGAATATTTTATGCCTGGCGTACTGGATATATTGGCTGATGTTCAGCGTGAGCTGCTTTCGGAAAATTTCTTGGTAAGATGCACGGCAACATCATTGTTTACATTATAGTTGTGAACAACTACTATGGCAACAACTACAACTGCTACTGCAACAACAACCACTACAACACCACCAAGTACTACTGCAAAAAGCTACTACTTCAGCAATTACTACTACTAATATGACTACTACTACAACTAGAAAAGCAGTCGTAGCCTGCAGGTACCCCCGCCAAGGCAAAGCTATTCGCCAGGTGGCGTCATCATCTTCGCTTTGCCAGCGGTTCCCTTATGCCCCCTTTAACGCAATGGTAACGAAAATTTCAAAGTGATCCAGAATCCAGGATTCCTGGCGGATCACGCCCAAAATTGAATCACTGGTAGTTTATGCCATGCCCGACATTCCCTCCAAATTTCAGAAAGATCCGTCCATAACTTTTCGAGTTATCTTGCTCACACACAGACAAACAGACAAACAAACAAAGTCCGACAAAAACTTAACCTTCTTGGCGGAGGTAATTACTACTACTGCTATTACACGGCTTATGGCATTTAAAACAACCACTACAACTACTGCTACTTCAGGTGCTACAATGACAACTATTACAACAATAACTACTGTACTACTGTAATTACAACAACAAACACTACAACAGATACTGCAACTACTTCTACAACTAAGACTACAACATACAACTACAACAACCATACTGTGGCGCAGAAAATTTCTAGGGGCTGGCAGTTAATGGGTTAACCCGCCAATAGATTAAATTGTCAAACAATGCCACAAAATGCTCCACTGGGAAAAGTTTAAGCACCACGATATCACTGAAACAACATCGTAAAAGATGCACACCCGAATGCCTCTAGCACTACCTATTGGCAGCAACTGGAGGCATAAAATTAAGATAATGTGCCAGTAAATTGGCTCCACCTGAACCAGCTGGGTAGCTTAGTTATAACCTAGGAAATTCTACGATCTCTGACAATCAACATATTAGACAACAGCAAAAAACACAACACCAAACAATAATGTCTATATGACAGCAAAATGCACATTCATTACTTATACCCCATAGATAGAAATGACTCAAATCCAAAAAAATGGATTGGGAAAGTGCCAAGAATAGAAACAAATAAGGAATAACAAAAAATTTGAGCTAACGCTCACGAGACGCACAAAAGCCAATAGCATTTTCTGTTCGCAAACTGTCAGTCTATCTCCAGCCATTTCATCGCAGTTCATTCTTGCAGTGTGTGCTGCAGCCGAAGATTGCAAAAATCAATAAAAACCTCTTATTTTGGAAGTTCAGGTAGTTTCACAGTCATCGATGTTGATACGACCGAAAAGCTCGTCACTAGTGCTTGTTCTGATAGGCAGCAGCTACTTTCTCGCAGTAGCTGCTTTCGTGCGTAAAAATCATCAGTTTGGGGCATATGGCACTTCATAAATATGTTTTAATCGACCGACTCAATGAAAAAAAATGAATGGCAAAGAATGCATTCCAAATTCTCACCTTAAGCCTGACTAATAAACCTACGATAAAAACAAATAGTTAGAATTGAATCGAGTTTAAAAATTACATACAGAAATCACGCAGAATAATGATCGGAAAAATGCAAATCCTACTTTGTGTTCAAGCATGATACAGCTGAGCACTTTGAGGCAGGTGTCGACACCAAGCAGCTCGAGCGGCAAATGCAGCGGAAAGTCAACGAGAGAAAACCGAGTATGATCGGGTAACGCAAACACGAGCGGATGATGTAGCTCGACAGGCAACATTGGAATCTGCGACAGCACAGTGTCAGCAAACAAGAGGGTGCGGCCGTAGGGGGCCGCCCGCTATGGGGCCGTCCTTGCAGTATCTTTACTATGGGAATTTCGTTTTCCGTACGAGTTAAGGCTCACGTACCTAAAACGATACGTAAAAAGAAGTAGGCACGGGACAGACGGACAGACGGACAGGATCGATACATGATGGGGCCTCCTTCTAGGAAGGACGGCCCCATAATAAGACAAGATCGTAATTTGATGCAGGGTTGAGTTTTATTGGCAAAACCCTGTTTCTGCCATTCAAGCAGTCTAAAGTGGTTTCATCCGGGAGGTAATTGAAAGTGGAAAGTGCTTTTATAATACAACCAAATTAACGTGCAAAACTTGCAACAGATCATAATATTTCGGAAGCAAAATTCACAAACTATAGCACAATAAAAAGAAAGCAGAATAAATATAACTGCTACTGTGTGGCAGTTGTAACAAGAAATTTGAGCATTAGACGCACAAAAGCCTATAGCAGTTCCGGCTCAGTAGTTTGGCTGAAAATTGGGGTGTTCACGCTAAGCTAATATACAAGTGCCAAATTCTCTATCTAGATCGCATAACGATAGTTCCGTGGCGCCACCTTGTGAATGATACAGACTTGTGTCGCAGCCCAAAATCGCCAATAAAATCCATAAAATCCCCTATTTTGGCGTTCAAGGTCATTGAATTCGGAGCCAATCGAGAGCCAGTGTATGACTTCCTATTAGTGATTAATAGTAACCTAGGCCTTATCTCGCACCGTTACTGAGATACAGCAAGTTGTTGGCCAAAAATCACAAATTTTGCCCACCCCCTTGTCATTTAGGGCCCTCGTTCGGGGTGACTCCCTTCGAATTTCTGGAAGAGCTTTACAGTTCCTGAAACTAGAGTCTTCCAGGCAGCCGATGGTGAAGATTTGTTGATTCTAGCTTGCACCGCTTTTGACTGATCCACCCGTGTGACAGACAGACAGATGGACAGACAGACAGAATTGCAATGGCTAAGACACGCTGAAAGCAGTAGCTGCTTTCGCGCGTAAAAATCAGCTGCCAAAAAATCTGCAGAGATGTCACTGCACACAACTGCTATTACAAACTCTGACACAACTATGCTACAAATAAAGACATATAAAGCTATTTGACAGCAACAACATTACCATAGGTGTCGAATGGAAATCAACTCAGATTAATAACATATTGCTTATCATTACAGCTTTGTTTATCTGCTTGTCTTTCACTTGTAACTATTGGCATTGCCACTATCCTGACTCAAACTTTATCTTATCCTAGTTTATTTTAATTTGCAAACAGTCAACTGTTATCCCAAATGAACGTGAACTGAATGAGTGAGTAGTTTCTTAACGGCACATCAGCACAAAATAGGCCATTCAGTGCCATACATGGTTAAAATTAGTTAAAAGCAATTGATATATGTATTAAAAGCAAAGTTAAAATACTTGTCAATATCAAGGCTATTAAGCTAATGTAAAAACAACATTATATACGATTGTAAAAGCCAACATCTTTAACATAAGCGATGATGTTGCGAGATGCAACCTTTTCAAAAACGTCCTTGAGTGTGTCCACCCCAAAATATCTCCAAAATATCTATCTACAGCTTACATGTTAATCAAAAATGGTAACAGATATGATGATGATAGTGATGGTAGTCCATGCGGAGTACCTCGACTCGCGTTTTTCCAGGCACTGGGACGGGAGCACTCAGCAGTCGTAGGATCCACGTCTCAAGCTCTCGGACGTCATGCATCACGGCACTGGGACAACTGTCGGCTGGCAGCTGACCACTTAGCACTCCCCACACAGACTCCCTATCGCCACACACACACACAGACTCATAAGTGATAAGATAATCACTTCACTGGATGGCTGGGGTAAACTGTGGCATCGTAGCAAGGGTGGCAATCCCTCCCTAAGTTTTGAACAGTTGGAAAATTTACTAATGTCGAAAATTTTTGTCTAAAAATGCAAAATTTCACTCTGGGACTGAAAAGCCCCGATTTTGAGGAGATTTGGAAACAAAATTAAAATTCTGAGTACCCACGATGTCCTGTCATACCTTCGCAGCTATCTGTGACAAAATTGCAACTTTGAGTCCCACGCTTTCAAGTCAAAATGCTGAACTTGTGCAACAGTTAGAATGCTAGACTTATGATCGAGCGAAGGGGCATAAGTCTGACTCCAGATCAGGTTGCCATTCAAGTGATTACTACTTTGATGTGTGGCTTGTCTGTGGACAGATAAACTATCTTGGAATAACTAACATCAAGGTCTACTCAACCTTCCATCCCTCGGGGGTAGGCAAATCGAGTATTGCATCCTAGGCTGGAGTTAAGGTTCGGGCATGTCAGGCGGCAGATGTGACTATTGTCTAGCTCATGACCGTCACCCATCAGCTGACTGCACAGAACCAACGATCAGCTTTTGACCCATGACAGCGAATGTGTCTGCGGTTCTTTATTTTAATTCAATCATAATTCACACATGGTGACATCAACAAACCTCGGGTTGACCTTGGAGCTGCTGACCCTTCGACCACACGACCGCTCAGAACAGGCGTTGATCAACCGACGTAAGACAAACAAACACTCGCGAAAAGACGAGAAAAACGGATGGTGACTAACAATGCACAGTGACGTCAATGTGTTGTTTCGGACGCAACTTTTCGACGAGGAATTCTTCTGCCGTTTCGAGGACCGCGATGTCGCTGCCGATGCCTCGCCGGGGGGCTGGAGGGTAACCAAAGGAACTTCAGTATCAACAGATGCAGTCCGATTGCGGGTAGTCCGCGACCGCTCAAACGACCGGTAGAAGTTGACACAGACGCCGTATCGAGTCCGGCCGGAATCTTTCTCGGTGAGCGCGAACACGAAGGATGTGGTGTCACGCAAGGTCAGTCGCTTCTGACCGACGCTGACGCAGCCCTCTGGCTGACAGAAAAAGACCACATCGGGTGGAAGGGGAAAGTCCCGGTGGTCGTCGAGCGGATACCGACGTAGCAGCTCTGGCGTTTGCACGACCGAGTCGTTGCGGTTTGGATGTCGTGAGCCGACGACCAGAATGTAGTCGAGGAGGCGTGGACAGAAGTACTTCTTCTGGTAGTCGTAGCCGGCCATTGGTTGACAGGATGGAGGCGTGGCTTGCAGGGGCGGGGCCAGAGAGAAAATCGACGTTTACATCCAGATCGGATGGTAATTGCTTTTATCTTGTCCTTTCCATTATACACTCCAGATGACACGGGTCGACAACCTACACACAAAACAATGTCAACACAATGCCAACAAAATGTACACTTCACGAAAAATGAAAATGTATTTAACGGGCACAAAGATGTCAAATGCCAATCCAGTTCATTGGGCGGCAACTCTATTTTAAGCCCAAAATGGAAGGATACCGACACCATATATTACCTAATCTCCTGATGTAAGATTATAGCGAGTTTAGGTGACATTTTCCTTTGGAGTTTGACTGAAATGTTGCGAAATTACTTGAAGCAGACATCAGACAGAATAACGACAGTGTGCCTATTACGATTACCGATTACTACTGCTGTTTAATACGTATTTAAAGACAGCAAAAACGTTAATCACGGGTCTGTAGCCAACGCATTATGCACGGCATATGGCCGACCGCAGTCTGGAACTTTAAATAGCTCTGTGACACCAGACGACATTTCCACAGCTGACGGCAAAGACAACGTCAAAACACAGCTGTTTACCTGACTAAAAAGCACAAAATATAGCCTACCTACCGAACAAACGGACATCACGTTGGAAGACGCATTATCTGGCATGAAAGCGACGCGATACAATAAATCAGTGTCAGCATTTGCTAATAAAAACGGCCGAGCAAAAACTGCAGCGTAGGCCAATGCTAATGTCGGCCTGACGTCACCGCGCAAAAATCGATAACCACCGGCCCTGCATGCGGTAGTGATGGGTCAATCTCACAATTTCGATTTCCATAAAATATCGGTATATTACGTTTATGAATAAGTAGATATTGCGCTGCCTAACCCAGTTAACAGTGCAACAAATTATTTTGCTCGAATTTTGTCTCTTATTATTATGCTCCTGAAAGGTAGAATCTGCTATTGCGTACAATTGTGCAGCTGTTCAAGATGTCTTTCCACGTTTGACAAGACATGGAAGGAGGACGAAGTTTGAGACACCGATTTGAACAAGTGAGCGCGTGAATAGATGTATCTGGTCAATTAATTAGGTATGAAAACGTCAAAAAACTTCAATGAATCAGCTACATGTTGACTTAAACGAACAGAAAATCTCGCCAGTGAGGATGGGCCGACCGTAATGCTTATATCCAAAGACCAGTGTCCGACTTATAGTCGCAAAAAGCAATTTTCCAGAGTGATCACAATTTTATATACGCTATGGCGACGCTGCTATATAGAACGTCACAATCAACACATGGATACGATGCGGTAATTCGGCGCACACGTGGATGGACGTGGCTCCAGGCAGCAAACTTTGCATTCATAACCGCGGCTAAACAACTGCAGATAGAGATGTAATGGTTACTATTGACAGCCGACAGGAACTCGCTATCGCTCTATCCAACGGTACCATCGCCGATACTTTACTTACGGTTTAGCCACAATACATGCGTTACAAACGACAAACGACAGACAGACGTAACGTATCCAAGGCCCTCGAGCAAAGATCGGCAAAAACTATTATATCGATATATCAAAACTTTTGTAGGCCTATTCAAATCGACGATAAGCTACGATGTATCGATATCGAAACGATATTTCGATATTATTGACCCATCTTTAGCTGACGGGTAGATACAACCGTCAGGAAAGCTCGGGACGGACCGACCGTGTGTCGTCCTACTGCGGTCCACCCACGCCAATTTGACCAGGCCGCTTTCAGATGAAAGCGACGTTTTTATCGCCCATGCAGCTGGCGGAGGATCAACACGTTAGGCTAGCTGAGCGCGCACTGACCGAAGATCCAGCCTATCCATGCACGAGGAATAATAATAAGACACTACTAATAAGACACGTTTCTACGCTGTGCAGAGTCGACATTAATTAATGTTGATGACTGTGGGTCCAGGCCTATGTTCCGTTATGCTTTTGCGGTCTCATCCAACAGTGACGCAATGCTCGCAAGAGAATCTCTACAAGACTACAGTACAGTAGGGCCTACATATATATACAAGGCTAAAACCTTCAAGCAATTGGCATCCATCATCATCATCATATATATTCGTTTAGGCCTAATGACAGTTGACATACTATCAACGCAATCATGTAGTATGTCAAAAACATGCAAACATTTCGATTTCGGGCCGACCGCATTAAAGTCGCGCTTTTGCTGCACTATAGGCCTATTTTTTCCGTTAGACCGTAAGCGACTGACCAACATTTTTTTTCACTCGATCGTAGGTGAATCGCGCTCGGTTTTCTCGCTTATCAAAAAATTAATGTAGTTTTTTAGACAGCCCAGCTGATGGTAGCACTGGTCTTCAAGGTCAACCAAGGTCGTTGATTTTCATTTCATGTGAAAGGGCGTATGCCACTTTTTATTAATGATAATAGGAACCTTGGCCCTGTCTTTCACCATTTCCAAGATATGGCAAATTTTCCGTTGAAAAAACGCAATTTTTCCTACACTCTACATGTATTCAACCCCAAATTGAAAAATGTTCCTTGTGCACCGCATTCTCCATTTTTGTACACAGAGAGCCTCGACACTCTTGCAAAAAAAATCCCCTATACGGCCCAACGCTGAGCCACGATACATCACTGACCTACGGACGGACAGACGGACGATGAGTTCATGTCAAATGTCAATACTCAACAGTAACCACGTCTCTATCTGCAGCGGTTTGGCCGCAATTTTAAACGCAAAATTGCAGCCTGCAGCCATCACCCATGCACGTGGCCGTACCGTATCATATGTTAACGTTGATTGTAGCGTTCGATATAGCAACGTCACCAGGGGATGTATGGATCGATAGTCACTCTGAGAAATTGCTTTCTTTTCACATCCATCGGAAGTCAGATGCTGGCCTTCGGATATGATGTACGGTCGGCCTACCCTAGTCGCAATAGCTGAGCTTCTAGTGAGCAATGCCACTGTAGACAGCAAGTTGATAGCAAGTCGCGAAATCAGGCGCTAGTTGTTTAGCAGTTGACTCTGGGGACTACATTCAAGCTTTCAATGATTTAACCTCCTCAGCGGTAATCCCGAGCGTTATTCGGGGCGGTTGTTATGTACTAAAAACGGTAACCCCGACTGAGACTCGGAGCGCAGCTATAGCAGTCTCCCTGCCATCTGTGCTGTGAGGTGCCGGGGTGCCAGTCATTAATGCATGTCCAGAACCGTCGGCGGACCATGTCCATGTCTGTTGTGCTGTCAGTTAGTCGCAGTCAGTGGTCAGTTGCAGCTGATAAAATTATTTTCCCTTCCATCCGACTGCCAGATGTCATCTGTGTTGAGCTAGTTTATCAACATCACAGCTGCCGTCAGCGCCGCGGCTGTACTGGGAGTGCAGGTCCAGTGGGAGTATACAGTCGAACGCTCAAGTGTACATTTAAATGTCATTAGGCGAATGTCGCGGTGAACTCGCCACGGCAGATATACGTACCGCTTTTAGACACAAACTCTGTCCAAATTCATACCGCCAAGGAGGTTAAGTGTCATCTGAAAGCGCGTAGGCCTAAATAATAGGCGCCCACTTCCTATTAGTGATGTAACCTAGGCCCTCTGATGTGATGACTTTGAAATACTGCGACTTAGGCCCTATTGGTTGAAAACGCCAATTTTCCCTAGCCACTTCAGTTGAACTCTAAATGTGAGGATATTCCCTTTGCACTAGATCGCTTAAGTTTTGAGTGCAAGAGCTTAATTAGGAAATGACAAATCATATAATACAAGAAATATTACATTGTGACCAATCTAACGTACTTCTCGCGCGCATTATTTTCTCCCGTAGGCCTATTCTTCTAAATGCTTCTTCGTTCCTTTTTACGCGCGAAAGCAGTTATTGCTTTCAGCGCGTCTTAGCCATCGCAATTCTGTCCGTCTGTCCGTCCGTCACACGGGTGGATCAGTCAAAAACGGTGCAAGCTAGGATCACCAAATCTTCACCGTCGGCTGCCTGGAAGACTCTATAGTTTCAGGAACCGTAAAGCTTCTTCATAAATTCGAAGGGGGTCACCCCGAACGAGGTTGCTAAATGAGAGGGGGTAGGCAAAATTTGCAATTTTTGGCCATTAACTTGCTGTATCTCAGTAATGATGCGAGATAAGGCCTAGGTTACTATTAATCACTAATAGGAAATCGTATACTTGCTTTCGATTGGCGCTGAATTCAATGACCTTGGATGACCTTGAACGCCAAAATAAGAGGGTTTTATGGTTTTTTTGCTGCGACACGAGGCTATATCATAAGCCTACACAAGGTGGCGCCACGGTACTGGCATTGGTGGCGTGGCGTAGTTGGTACGCGTTTCGGCTGAAACGAAGTTACTCTACGCCAGGCCCGGTTAGTACTGCGATGGGTGACTGCCAGCGGGTAGGAACTGCTATAGGCTTTCGCGCGTCCCGTGACCATTAGCTCAAATTTCTTGAAATTTGTATTAGACTCAGCGTCTATTTGAGAGCGGTCTAATATTATACTAATAGGCTGTCTGGCGTCAAGCTCGTTATTGGAAATTGTCTCCCCGTCTATCTGGCACCCATATGGATATATGGCCGTTTGAAGTTCTTCCAGGAAGGCTCTTCCAGGAACAGAGGTCGGTCCTGAAAAACTCACTGATTTCATATACTCCTCTTCACTACGTTAGGAACGTAGCGCGCGAGGAGTAAAAATTCCCAGTAGCCAAAATTATGCAATCATGGCCTAACTAAAATAATTAGTCGAAACTACTGGCCACTGTTTAGCTAACCTGTGCCCATCACTGTAAATCAACAATTTCTGACATGGTTCCTACTACTTTGCAGAATTCATTTTCCCTGACTTTCCACGACAAAATGAATCGTTTTCCCTGAATATTCTGTTCACGCGAAATACCAATGTTGGCTTTCAATTGCTTGCAATCGTGCTATAGAAACAAAGGTGGTGGAACAAATTCAAAAGCGGACATACAAATAATCTGCAAGCGAAGCGAGCAAAACAAATTTTGAACCATTGTACACAGTGTGCGTACAACAGTTCAAATTTTTCTCTGCATTTTTGTTAACTTTTGCACCCTTGTACTTTGATTTTCCCTGACTTTCCCTGACTGTAAGAACCATGTTCTGAACTTTGCAGCAAAGACGACAAGCAACGTGAACAAAGAGATCCATTTATTGCTATGCAAGTAATTACGATGAACATTCTCCATGCACTGCAAAAAACCCAAAAACAAGTTACACAACTCCATATCAGTCAACACTGACACCCACATATAAACACTGATGCGTTTCTGCGACATAGATAGACAGACATGCAATATATTAATAAATTAACCGACCAGGAACTTTTCCCCGACAATTCAACACCAATGTTGCCTGAAAGGTTAAGTTAACAATAAACAGTTAGATATCCCAGCAAATGATTCCTAAAATTTCCCTGACAGCAGTCAAATGCTATTACGTTTCCCGGTTTTCCCGACAGCTTTGTTGCTCACAGTATAAGTATAAATTATATCAATTTCTAACATCAATTGGCATCGGGCAGCCATCAAAAGTACACCTACTACACGAGATGTGACAAATAGACTAGACACATTATGGTTTACAAGAACACATTAGAACATGGACAGACTACCAAGCAGCAATTACTCAACATAGAATACACTGAAAGATACGGGGCTGAATTTTTTCTGGCTGGGGGAGGTTAAACAGTCCCCTGCACCAAATTCCTAACCCCAAAAATATGACACATATACCTACCAGAGGCAAAGGCATGAAACGGTTAGTTGGGACAACATTACACAGTGATAAAGATATGGATGCATACTACGTTTGCGTAACTGAAACAGCTTCTGACCCCTAAACCTCTTCGTCAGAAATCCACCTACAACAAATACTGCAACTGATAGCGATAACAAGGCACTGATACTCGTATCGCAGTGCCAGCCAGCTGCCAGCATTTTGCCAGGAATACACAAAACAAACCAACAGTCAACTGTAAACACAAACAAATAAACGGCATTCCTGTCGCCAGAGTTCCCACTCCTAGTGCAGTTGGGCAACTGGAGCTTCTGATGCTGAATGAAAGTTATTCAAGGTAAAAAAAGTAAAGGTCACCAATTTGTATAGCGAATCGTCGCAAACACGCCTTTAATGCGCTTTCGTCACTAACCAAAGCCGCCTGCCGCACGGCCACCGTGTGCAGCCTGCAGACACAGGCTGGCGCAGCGGCCGGCTAGGCAACCCCAGTCAGCTGTACCAAGGTCCCCAACTTCCCATGGAGGGTAGAAGGCTGAGTCGACCTAGCTGGCAGGCTTCGCACCAAGATGGTTTACCTGCCCGCAGGCAGTCAAACATCGCAGTACTAACTGGGCCTGGGGTAGAGTAACTTCGTTACCAACTACGCCACGCCACCAGCCGTCTACAGCTCTTAATGGTAACCCATAAACCCCTCACAGAACATCACCTGCCACATGAGAACACAGAGCACCGACACAGGTAAATGTACCCTGCCTTAATCCCAGCCACACAGGCCAGAACTCAATTTAAATACCCTACAGGGATGAAAGGCTGAGTCAACCTTGGTGGCTGATTAGACATCGACGTGGTTTACCTGTTCACAGACGGACGGTCAGCCATCCATCTATCCATGTGATAACCACCTGACATCTCTCGACGTTTTGATTGTTGCATCCAACATGCCACTATATCTTTGTCTATATCTTTGATATGTTTGGGTGACAGGTTTTCAAAATTCTTCCACTGCAAACTAAACTGAACAAAACTAAATTATGCAGCCTAACTAAACTGAACTGATGTGAATATTGTGAATCGCTGCTTTTTATACTAATTGTTTTATAGGCGACGAACTTTCTTTTAATCTACGGTCATTAGCTAACAAACCTATTACGATACTCGATTTGTTGTCTGTTTTTTAGTGTTTTTAGCCATAAATCCACCCATTCGTTCTGTCTGTAATGATAGTTTTTGAAAGTAAGTTTCATTAAAATTGTTTTAGCTTTTCGACAAACTATGAGACGCTTCCACTTGCATGCTTTTGGATTTATTATGTATCTTGTGCTTGCGTTGTTGAAAGTTGTGCTTGTCATCTTTACATTAAACGAATAGCCTGATGATGATGAACTCCTAAAAGACTGGTACAAAACTGTCAAGAAAGATCCCAGCACACCTTAAACGCTTCCGTATGCTATACAAGCATTGCAAACTAAATGCGCTCAACATGAATCACTCAACTAGCTCGGCCGCACGGACACAAACAACGTTGAAAATTAACCAGTCATCAAATCAACGTTGACTACAAAAGTCTGGTGGTTTCAGTTCACTCGACGGTACAAGTTATAAAAACTGCACAGGCACAGAATGATAGTAGTATAACTATGTAGCGACATCCGTAACTAGTTACACCTCTTTAGCAAAACACCATCCGGCACTGTGAAATTCCCAACACTGTTTGTAACCACAATAACGCAATCAACAGCACAATAACAAAATGCAACATTAATAACGATCCAGCGCACAAAATGTAACAGTAGTAACAGTACTATGCAATATATTATACTACACAGTGTGAAAAACACAGTCAAATTGTTTTTATTATAACTATGTCAAATTTTCACCAATTTTGATAATTATTGGCACAAGGACAGCCAAGACAATAGAAATATGTAAGATGCACTCATTTTCCATTTCACCTAATTTACGTCAACACACTACCATGTGAAACACAAATGCTCCAATTTTGCATAATGCTGAGCTGTTGTCTCCAGTAAACGTCGTAACAACTTAATTAAGCACACAATAAGTGAAATGTACATCATTTGGCAGAAGTGCAAGTTTGTATAACAACTTGTTTGCAAATTATCAGAGTTTATGCCCAAAGTGTGCCCAGCATAAATGAACACAATGGTTCAGATGCAACGCCACTGGCTGATAGCGGAATCAACAATTGACTGATCAAATTGCATTCACTCATTGATTAGACGTGTTTTAAGCTCATCAGTCAGCCATTTTAATGTCTGCTATTTTCGCATTAAAATATTCAATATCACAAAATTAATAAATCACGTGGCGCCCTCTGACGAACTGATGATGCAAAGATGAGCAATCGGATACAAATAATCACTGAAAAAATGTAACATTTGCCGCATCTGTGTTTCACATGGTAGTGCGTTGACATAAATTAGGTGAGGTGGAAAATAAGTCCGCCTTACACAATTCTATCATCTCTGGCCATCTTTGTGCTAAAAATTATCAAAGTTGGTGAAAATTTAACAAATTCATGAGAATAACAATTTTGACTGTTTTTTCGAAACACGTAATATTATGCTAATAAACAGTGGCACATAACATAAAATCAGCAATAAGCAGTTTTCATTGACAGTATTTCTTTCCTGTAAATTTCCGACATTTCCTGAAATTCTGGACAATTTTCCGATTTTTTTTCTAACAACTGCTAAATTCACCGACAGCTCCAAATATTCCAGAAAAGCAGTCATCAGCAATAATGACCTCATGCAGCACACATTCAAGACTTCAGTTACGCCGATCGTTGCCTATCTCTTGACATTCTGAAAGCAAGATTCAAAGGACGAAAGAAAGAGAAAACCCAAGCCAATCAAATTTCCAGAACAAGCATTGCCGAGTGCCGACGATATACGAGTACTCAGAAAGAACACGCCTCTGCCAAGATATCTGACGTTTTATTTTCCCCTGACAATATGCTGCTACCACATGGCAAATAATACTAACCCATCATCATTTCTGGCAAGCACCACTAAGAGCGCGTAGCACCGAACGTGGACATCAATCTCCAGAGTGGATGGTTCTAGCCAAGTCAACTGCGTCGTCCATATTAAGGTCGCTGGATTTCAGATCCTGCTGAATGGTTTTCATCCATGTAATACGAGGACGTCCCAGTGGTTTCCTCCAGTTTCCTGTGGGGGAAGCTGTTAAGATCTGCTTATAATAATACTAAGAGTACTGATAATTCCCTAAAATACACCACGTGGTTAAAAACTTGGGAAAAACTAAGATAGGGACCGTCAAATTTTGACCAAAACAGGCTCATAAGAATCTGTTAGAAATCTTTTGGGGGACATTGCCAACAGACAGACAGACAGACACGCTGTTGTAAAAATAGCATCTCCATCCTTCCATTACAAAATACCAACAATATCACTATTATCAGTATCAATGCAGAAATATTGACATTCTGGCATAGTGCAAGTTCGTAAGTTCAAAGCCGTTAGAGGCAAACTGTATCAGTCAAGCAACTGTTGCCGGGGAAGCAAAAGCATCTCGATGCACAAGCTTTAACACTTTTACCCATGTAAGAGTCATAAAAAACTCTCATCAAACTGAAACATTTCCACTCATATAAGTTACACGAATTTATCTAACTACGACCTTCTTTAGTGACTTTCCCTGTGTAAAAACAAAAGACAAGCAGTCTCATGAACGTTCTTTTAATCTACGGTCATTAGCTAACAAACCTATTACGATACTCGATTTGTTTGTCTGTTTTTAGCATTTTTAGCCATAAATCCACCCATTTGTTCTGTCTGTAACGATAGTTTCTGAAAGTAAGTTTCGTTAAAATTGTTTTTAGCTTTTCGACAAACTATGAGATGCTTCCGCTTGCATGCTTTTGGATTTCTTATATATCTTGTGCTTGCATTGTTAAAAGTTGCGCCTGTCAACTTTACATTAAACGAATATATGATATGATACATCAACCTCCTCCAAAAAAACGGAATTGTGAGGTTTAAACTTGCAATTTTCTGACTGACCGCTGCAAACTTCTCACTAGAGATTACCGGCGTGCAAACTTCCATTTTGACCACAAATCCACAAGGAGGGATTTGCAGCCTCAAATTTGGTAATTTTGAAAGAAAAATTTTCAGACGGGCCAAAATTAGGGGGTTGAGCCGTTGCCACTGTTTCTCACATCTACGACAATTTGTTCGCCAAAGCGACATAACATCTGATGATAAAAAATTGAGTCATCACTCTGAAGTAGTCAGCAGTATACAACAACGGCGGCAGAAAATGATGATTACGATGCGATGACGAATGCAGCCTGAGAGTGGGACTGTAATGAAGATTACAAACGCCTGTGAGACCAACATCTGTCAATCAACTACATCACATAATGGCCATGGGCGAAATAGCCATAGTTAGAAACCACAGTTTTCCACGAGCAGCAAAATTCTGAGCAAAGCCACGTAAATTGCCCGTTTACGTAGAAGTTTACGCTTCCGGGGGGATTTTCTGGAATTCGGTGTTGGCCGGTGATTACTTCTATTTTCCGACAAAAAACCAAGTTTGCGAAGCTTTCTGACAAAACTGCCAATACTTCAAAATCGACCGACTACAATCACCAAACTCCACTGCAACACAAAAATATTCCCGCCACTGATGAGACATCATCAAAAATTATTGAATATTTGACACACACAAGCACGACAGACGCTTTCATACTATAAACAATCCAAAAAGTCCTCAATTTACTTAATAAATAAGACACCTCAAAATAAGAATAATTTTCCACAGTTAAATGCAAAATTAGGGGGGGGGAATGCCACAGAAAACTGTGGTTCCTAGTCATGCCCACTGGCCAATCAAGCATCAGTTAATGAGGTCATGTCACCAGCCGGATGAAAGGCTGGCCAAATCCACCAGCCGGCCTCCTATCTGGCGGTGTTCGTACGCCGGAGCTGAATGTAAGTAAGTAGCAAGAATGCGGACGTGATGACAAACAGAGCCAGTTCGTTGTGCCAGAGATGCCACGCCGTCGTGTGATAAATACCCTGCTCCGATAGGTACTCTTCGCCACTCGTACTGTGCAACACACTAAAACTTATACAAAACAGTTTCCCGCAACTCTTTTTTAACCGCAGTGCTTGTACCACGGACACAAATAATACCTCTCTCTAGCACAACAAAATTCACTTACAATACCCCCGACGTTTGTTTGATACTTTCTGGGAAAAGGTAAAGGTCGTCAATTTGCATAGCGCATCGTCGCAAACACGCCTCTAATGCGCTTTCGTCACTAACCAAAGCCGCCTGCCGCACGGCCACCGTGTGCAGCCTACAGACACAGGCTGGCGCAGCGGCCAGCTAGGCAACCCCAGTCAGCTGTACCAAGGTCCCCAATCTGCAAGATAACAACAGAGAAATGAAATATATAGCTCTGCGGTAGTAAAACAATTCATTGTAAAGCACCAAAACCCGACGATCAGTCTAAAACATTACTAGCTAATTATGCACTTGCCATGTTACTATGCCCATGAGATAAACAAAAGCAGAGCAGTGAAGGCCAAGTCCAAGAATGAAAAAGACCAAAGCTAAGGCCAAGGCAAAAGCTCAAGTTAAGATAATCACGAGACAAAGTAGTGAACTTCTTTTTTTCAAATAAACTTACGTGCACAATTTCATTTTTGCCAATGAAGTCATCACTGACAACATCATATAAGTAGAATTACTCGGTTATCGGTAAACATTTGCAAACTATCAGAAAATCACCCACTCTTCTTTGAAAATTAATTGCCACTTTAAAGCCACGGCCACACATAGTATATGGTCGTAAGGCCAAGGACTAACATCACTATGCTACTAAACATTAGTGCTGCTGTCCGGAATTCAATGCTAACAATGACCAGTTTTCGCTCAAAAATCCCCAACCTCTGCTCAATTCATGGACTTTCCCAACAGAGCTGTCGAATTCTCGACATTTCCCGGCTTGGCAGGTTTTCCAGTCAAGTCGGACCATGAAAATCAGAGCACAGGTCTGTAAGCACATGTCTCTGAAATGATGACCTTTCACCTCTGATCCCAAAAGCCACTAGTTTATCTCCATCCCCAGATACACTGCTAACAAAAACTTGGAGAAACAACATCATGAATAGATGAAAGCACAGCAGACACATGGAGGTACGACATGAAAATATAATGCCTTCTGCTCTGCCTATCGGTAGAGAAAGTAAGTAATATAATTCGTACTACATCATAAGCAGAAGATTTTGCGTAGGCACTAAGCAGCGAAGCTGAACTAGGCCCGTTGTGTGGGAGCTCATCCCCTTGACGGCACTTTGAGCCGGCGAGGGCGGAGCCCAATTAAGCTAGCATACAGCCCAAGTCGGCCGGGTTAACCGACTGGATCAGTATATTTGCAGTCCTGGCCACAGGGCCTACTGTTGCGCAGAACTCGCCGTTTCTTCCCTAGCGATGGCCTTGACCACCGCCAGCGCCAGTACTCATTTTACCATCCCACGGAGGGTAGAAGGCTGAGTCGAACTAGTTGGCTGGCTTCGTACTGTAGACAGTCACCCATCTAAGTACTAACCGGGCCCGGCGTAGAGTAACTTCGTCTCATCCGAGACGTGTTACCAACTACGCCATGCCACCAACCATACTGCACCATAATTCACGTTAAATAACACTAACCTGAAATGCTGCATGACACTGGCTAAATACAGTCCTGGTGGTAAATGCATCTTTAAAATAGTTTTAAAGCTTCACAATGAGCTACAATTACAGCTACAGTTACAATATAATTAAATGCAGATCCTGATGAATGCATTTGGCCACATGTGGTTTATGTCAATTCAATTCGATGGTTTGCACCCAACCAACCACACTTCAAGGCTTGATTGTTATCTGTTTCTACATATTTGTTTAATTAATTAAAAGGTAAAAAAAGGTAAAGGTCATCAATTTGTATAGCGCATTGTTGCGAACATGCCTCTAATGCCACCGTGTGCAGCCTGCAGACACAGGCTGGCGCAGTGGCCGGCTAGGCAGCCCAGTCAGCTGTACTAAGGTCCCCACCTTCCGTAACTCACGTAAATGAGTTACTACTCATTGTACCGTCCCACGGAGTGTAAAAGGCTGAGTCAACCTAGCTGGCAGGCTTCGCACCGAGATGGTTTACCTGCCTGCAGGCAGTCACCCATCGCAGTACTAACTGGGCCCGGTGTAGAATAACTTCGTTTTAGCCGAAACGCATTACCAACTACGCCACGCCACCAACTCATTTATCATTGATTTATTAATTTACCAGCGTTGATGTTGTGTGCCGTTGACAACATGAGAGGCGCAGAAGCTGGTTCCCGTCAGTTCGTTCACCATGAACGCCTTTCCACAACAACAAACATAAAAACTAAAATAATCACAAAATAGTATAAACTACTAGTCACTTCAACAACTGTATAACACCGCATCTTTTAAACAGATCTAAAAGCATTACCAAGTGGGTGTTCTATCACTAATTAAAAAATCTGAAAAAAAGATATATAAATCTTATCTTATGCTGTACCGATACTTGTAAACCACTGGTCAATTTTGTAAATGGTTCTTTTTTTGACTGAACAAAAGACTAATTAGTCGATATCAAAGTAACTAAATACCACTGCACTACAAAGCGTTTGAAATAAAGTGGAAAGAAATTAATTATTTAAACTGCCAACTGAAATAGTCAATCAGAAAAATTAAGCTTACATAATTCTCAATCCGGTTAACGTGGTGCATACAATTTGGACACTAAATTAACAAAATCGGATAAAAAGCAAAATGTTTAAATTATTAGCTTCTAAGAGCAGTTCTGCAATGAAAAGGATGCCATAGGTTCACTAGCTATGGGATAGCTAAAAAACCCGACCTAACAGCATGTCTGCAAGCAAAGCACGAAAACTTAAAAATAACTCGTCCACAAAAACTAAAAACATTTTCATTTCCTCAATTTTATGACAACAGCTAGGTCGACTCAGCTTTCTACCCTCCGTGGGACGGTAAAATGAGTAGTAACTCATTTACATGGGTTACGGAAGGTGGGGACCTTAGTACAGCTGACTGGGGTTGCCTAGCCGGCCACTGCACCAGCCTGTGTCTGCAGGCTGCACACGGTGGCCGTGCGGCAGGCAGCTCTGGTTAGTGACGAAAGCGCATTAGAGGCGTGCGCATGCTCGCGACGATGCGCTACACAAATTGACGACCTTTACCTTTAACAGCAATAATGAACTATCTGGATAATTGGCTTTTTGTTTTATCGATTTCCTTTTCAAGCTTCGTTTCATAGCTCGTGGTGCATTTTAACTATCATTCACTGCCGCACGTTCTTGCCATGCTTCTTGTCCTTATGCCAACATGCTAATCCTTCCACTATGACATGATATGGTAATTCCACTGCAGAACTCACATTCATGCTGTATCGGAAGATGCTGAACCACTTGATCCACTGCAGGAATAGCGGAACGGTGGACAGCTTGACAAGCAATCCGCTGAAGACCATCATGCAGACCCAGACCAGAGCGGTGAGAATGGTGCCAATGGTATGCTGGCGTGTTGACGCACTGAACACCAGCGCAACTGAACAGCCGGCCAGACTGGTCAGCACGATGTTGAAAACGTAAAAGCCAAAGTGGCCGACGGACAACTGAAAACCTACATTCCCACCACAAAAACACATATAACGCCGGTGTTACACGAGCTACATTGGCTTCCGGTTTGGGGTCGGGTGGATTTCAAGATGGCCACTCTGGTCTACTTGTCACTGTCCGGTATGGCTCCGCCTTACCTGGCCGCCGACTGTCGGCTGGTCTCTGACGAAGGTCGTCGTCAGCTGCATTCTGCCAACTCAAGGATATGTGCCGTCAGACATGGTCATCCATACAGATTGTTCGTAAACTTAGCAAGGCATAATGTCAGGAAAGACTTTTTTGCAAACAGAGTTGTCAAATATTGGAATTACCTACCTGCAGATTTTGATTTTAGTTCTATTAATTGTTTTAAGCGTAATCTTAATAAAATTGATTTTACCGATTTTCTTATTATTCAGTAGTGTTCTGTATGTGTTATGTGTATTTTAATGTGTTTATCATTGTGATATCTTTTAGTAGGCCTAGTGTGTTTTTATGAGTTTTTAGCATGGGCAACCGTAAGTGCACTGCCTGGTTGTCCAGCCTCACTGTTTTATGTTATCTGTGTATTTGTACTTTGGTGTTTCAAGGCAAATTACAATACATACATACATACATACATACATACCTGCAGCAGCTCTAAAAACAGATGTTTTGCTGCGGCTGCTGAAGACATTTTTGTTCAGATGTTGAGAGTGCGGCGCATTGCGGCTAACTGTTAAATTGTACCCCCTAAGCCATCTCACTTACTTAGTTACTTACTTACTTACTTACAATACATACAAAGGTTTTGACGGCATCTTGTACAATCTGTGACCTTTAACGTCTCTGAAGCTAGAGCAATACGACATTTTATAAATAAGTATATTTATTCTATTTATTCAAATGCAGAAACATTAGTTCTTTCCAAGCCATAAGGCTCTGGGGCCAGCAGAGATCTCTGTTTCGTTAGCTCTCAGCCAGAGACCAGTGGTGCAGACGGGGGGGGGGTCTGAAGCCTCCCACAGACTAGAGGGTGAGGGGGTCATGATTCTGAGAGTAAAGAGCACTCTATGCCAAACTACATTAGCTATGGTCTCCATCTGCATGCAATATTATCTACAGCATCATAGTATTTCACATCTTTGCACCCAATACAAACATTTTCCGGGCTGTTCGATGCCCAAAATACATTTGTGGTTGTAGCTCTGCTCTAGAACTCAGAGAGGAGCCTACAGTGCCCCTTATAATCCTCCGCTACAAAACACCATCCCCTACTCTTAGCCTTAAGCCTCCACTCAGGCCTCAGTGGTGCAAACCCGAAAGCCCCCAAACCTTTCTGTCTATGCCCTTGGCAAGCCGATTGTGGCCCGCCATAGCCAAGGGCTGCCATAGCCACAATGCCATAGCCATAGCCAGGGGCCACCATAGTTAGGGTTACGGTTAGGGTTAGGACCCCACTAGCCCTAACCCTAACCCTAACCCTAGTAGCTTATAGGAAAGTGTGGCGGAGCTAGCCATTCGTACCATCGGTGACACCCTATGGCCACCCCTTTCCTCAAGCAGGGATTCTATGGGAAACCTATAGGAATGTGGGGTCCTAACTCTAACCGTAACCTTAACTATGGCGGCCCCTGGCTATGGCGGTCTGTCACCAGCAAGCCCAGGTAGATGGGACTAGTACCAAAGCATCTAGCTTCCACTGGGTGGTTCTTAGAGCTGCCCTATCAGTGAGCCTAGTCCAGCACATTCAAATTCAGCAAAGATCACTCCGGATTGAACTTACCTATAACTTATTTACACCTAACAATGGAAAATTATCAGCAAATTCACCGAAATATACAATGCAAAAGGGGAGTCACCGAAATATACAACGCAAAAACGTTCAAAAATGCTGTAATGAGCGATTACCGATCATGAAGTAAGTGATGATGGCAAAAACGATGATGGGAAAAACCCGCTGAGGCATGACGTCACAGAAGAGCGTGGCAAAGAAGTAAGCCGACGTTCGATAGTAACCACTCACCGTCTCATGTCTGTATACAGCAAGCAACATAAACAATACAAGAGGGTGCGGCCGTTGAGGGGCCGCCCGCTATGGGGCGGTCCTTGCAGTTGAGTACGTGCATGCTGTTTTGGGGCTTTCTAGGTCTGTGCCAGGCGGCAAGGGATCCTTACGCCACCTGCCAAATATCCAGTTGATCGGACAACA
>Ga0209367_1001743_pt1 | contig 27534 bp, 14 predicted proteins | sample WorMetLIZISLAND2_FD_187412 | JGI IMG/M metagenome (GOLD analysis project Ga0209367, IMG submission 187412) | Marine gutless worms symbiont microbial communities from Max Planck institute for Marine Microbiology, Germany - Olavius geniculatus... ...
TCAGTCACCTGAGGCGAGAAAAGCGGAAAAATCCAGTGACGACGCGGTGACAGACGGGGACCCTGGTGCATCCGTTCTCCGGGGTGATGTGGCCTGGTCCACCGACGTAGAAGAGGATGGACGATGGAAAAATGCTGCTGGCAACTCCAGTCACTTGCAGAGGCGAGAAACGCGTGAAAAGTCAAAAAGCTAAAGTAAAATGACAAGATTTAAAATAAAATTAATATTGGCTTAAAATAAACAATAAAATACAATGTGGACGATATTCAAATAAAATATAATGCAAAATACAAACAATGCCGTTACAACACTGACTCAAAATTATACAGTACAGAAAATTTAGAAGGATATATTCCGATTGAAAAAAAGTGTAAAAAATTCGGGTAAACAATGAAATACAAAGAAATGAAATATTGCGGTGGAAATAAAGCATAAAATACAACACGATAACTGTATGAGTGCGCGGATTGCCGAATTGTAACACTTGGCGCAGCACTAACGCATGACGTCATAGCCTGTGTAACATAGAGATGAAAATAACAGAGGGGCGTGTCGGTACGTAGGAGTAATTTGTCGTACGCAGCCTATTAAAGTGCGCATTTCATAGAAGTTCACCATGAAAAACAAGTCGTTTGACGCTCATATGACGAGAAATACATTTAACTGACCGCATGCACGCTTTGGCCCGTATAGGCGGTAAGTTGACTTTGAATTTCGTTCAGGCCGCTAAACTGCATGTTTACCAAATTTTTTTTCAAGGTCCGTCTAGACGGACCCGGAAAATTTTTTTTTCAAGGTCCGTCAAAGACGGAACTCCAATTTTATTTTACGGAGTTCCGTCAACGCCAACGTGCGGCAGTGTGCACACAGACGCCCTGGCGGACGGCAGCCAACTATAGCGACCTCAGCACCAGACGGCACATCACGGGCTCGCCAGTAGGCAAAGTACCAAACGGTCTCCGGCTTCGTCTTGATTACATCATCAACATTACACACCTAGTTTGGGTGTTTGCATGTCGTCCCAAAATTTTCTCAAATAAGTTGGCCGTAACCGCAACTTTACTCTAACACTACTACTAACCCTAAACACTAACCCTAACTCTAACTTTATCTCTAGCCATAGTCATAATATTAATAATAATTCTATTCCTTTACCCCAAACACTAGCGCCCTCTTGCGAATTTTTGGGTATGATTTACATTTACATTTCATACGCAATCACTAATATCGACGACAAAAACCTGTTTTAGACAATGAAAGCATGCTGAATAAGCGAAAAAATAACACAATAATAATTTAGAGTATTAACTGGAAAAAGAAAAAAAAGTATGTAATTGGTAGAGCCGGTATTCGAACCTGTACCTACAAAACACGAGGTCGATAGCTTAGGCACTAGGCTACAGATGCAACGAATAATATCTCACTACAGACATAATATAAACATTGTCCGAATATGGCTATGCCTGTGTCTACTCAGGCGATCGATGTCGTCTGACATTTATGGCTCTGGTGAATCATTTATAAATATAACACATCGCTGCAACTTCCCAAAGCCTCACGCCATATTCGAGTGCGACTAGCGTATTGTGGCAGCACTGAGCATAGATTTACTTATTTACGTAAATGCTGACAACATTGGACGGACCTTGAAAAAAAATTTTTCCGGGTCCGTCTAGACGGACCTATAGCCACTGCGTAACTCTAAACCCTAATCCTAACCCTAACCCTATTGGTAGTTATACGGTATATATGTGAAATAATAGGCGCAATGTATTCCTATGGCCCCCAGTAAACTCCACTCTACCCCTGTTTGGTGCTGTCAGATGGCTATGGGTAAAAAGTGGATCTGCGGATGTGTGGATGTGGCAACGGGTAAAAGGCGAATAAAATCTGCGGATGCTAAGTGCGGATGTGTGAGTAAAAGACGGATGTGCGGATACCAGATTCACGTACATTATTAGTCATTAAAGTTGTTGAGTCTTTTAATCATTCGTTCCGTAATTAACTGCTCAGTGGACTTTGTATAGGCGGCAGTCGTTTGAAGTCTGCCGCTGTGAATTTCTTGGCGAAGTCACATGGTCACTTACTCGTAAATCGTGCAGTAATCACATTTTATTGCACATTTTATGAATTTTTGTCGTCAGAGGTTTCATTCGATTCTCGGACACACTAACTTTCTGGAACAGTAAGACGGACTTTTTAACAACTTTAACATGAACTTCGCACAAAATCAAAACATCGCAATGGACTGTCATGGCAGTCGACGTCGTAAGCACCCGCTAATATAACGTAACATCAAACATTATGTACATCAGATGTGCAAGAGTCTAAAAACCAAGAACGACTATGTTTATATCTTCAGACTTAGGTGTAGAATTAGGAAAACTGACAGAGTGATGCTGTTTTATAACTTATTTATTGAACGACCTTTGTATCACTATTTGTATTGCTTATAATATTGCTTATAATATGTATTTACGTTGATCTAGCACATTTCAAGCAGCCACCATTTTGAAGGGCCACCAAAAACCTGTCTTGAATGGCGACGAAACCGTACTTTTAAAACGTTAAACATAGTATAACACTGACCCGAATCCTATTGCTAAGCCTATCCCTAACCTTATTTTTAACTGTGGCGACCTTTTAGAATGGTGGGCCAACACCCATATTTTATCAACTATTGATATTTGATTGGTTGATAGACTGAGCTTGGTCGTCTAAGTGATGTTGATGATGTGGTTCAGCAGCGGTTTGTTGTCGTCTACTGACTGAAGCAATGCATCACGCCGGGGACAAAGTGAATGGGACTGAGACGATTGAGGTCGTGCCGGTGACTGATGCTCGCGGTTCCATGGCACTGCGTCAGCCAATACCCGATCGACCGGAACTCGAACAGAGATTCACGATAGCTCTTGTACGTTTTTGGTAACTGGTCTCTCATAGAGAGTTGGTGGCATGGCGTAGTTGGTAACGCGTTTCGGCTGAAACGAAGTTACTCTACGCCGGGCCCAGTTAGTACTGCGATGGGTGACTGCCTGCCGTCAGGTAAACCATCTCGGTGCGAAGCCTGCCAGCTAGGTCGACTCAGCCTTCTACCCTGCGTGGGACGGTAAAATGAGTAGTAACTCATGTACATGGGTTACGGAAGGTGGGGACCTTGATACAGCTGACTGGGGTTGCCTACGGCTGCTGCAGGCTGCACTCGGTGGCTGTGCGGCAGGCTGCTCTGGTTAGTGACGAAAGCGCATTAGAGGCGTGTTTCACGACGATGCACTATACAAATTGGCGACCTTTACCTTTACCTTTTTTTAGCCCAATCCAGTGGGTTTTTGTGGGTTTCCAGTTTTTGGGGTTTCATTTTTTGTTTTTTAGTTTCTTTACATTGATCCATTTATGGCTGAAATTGACGGGTTTTGGGATTTGTACTGGTTTTCAGTTGGTTAATTCATATTAGTTTCTGCTTGCTACCCATAGCACATAATATATACCAATATTTGCCAGTTTGTACCTTCAGATGTTACAAAAGTTCAGCTGTAATAAAATATTTTATTGTTACTGGAACAAGAAACTAAAATTTGAGTAAGATTCGGGTGGGTTTTTTTGGGTGGATTTCTTAGCAGGTTTCTTAGGTAGGTTTACTCCTCCCTTCCATTAAAACATTTTTGGGGTATCTACCCAGGTGTCTCAACTTTGCTATTTTTACTGTAACTCGAAAACCAATTATCAGATTCCAACAATTTTTGGCACAAATATTCTTGACACAACTTGCGATCAAACGACCATTCAGTTTCCCACCTCACCCAACGTTTGTTTCTGCACTACCTGGGGAAAGAACAACCAGCGAAATATCACTTTTTATCCAATGCGATATGATTGCTTAATTAATGTAACGCGTAAAAACACATTTTGGTCACATTTCTGACACTGCGGCTGACATTGCATCCAGTTGTCCATTTTTCAACTGCCTGCAGTAAAATTGCTTGAAGTGTTGACCCACTATGCGAACGCAGGCAAGGAGATGCTTTCTCCATAAATTGACGGCAGTATTGATAATGTTTTGCTCCAGGCCAATGCAGGCCATACCAGTCGCTTCTTGACTAAACAAACGTTCTTAAACTTCGTCTGGTATACACACTGCTGCATGACAGTTAAACCTCGTAATAGACCTTCTGTTGGCACTCACAAATTAGGACAGATGGAATTTATTGACGTTTTTTCATTCATTGTAACACGTTGGTCTGCTTTCCCCAGGTAGTGCAAAAGCAGACGTAGGGTGAGGTGGAAACTAAAATACTTGTTTAGTAGCCAGTTGTGTCGAAAATATTTTCGCAAAATATTATTAAAATCTGCTAATCTTTATTCAAGGTACGATCAATAATGTTGGGGATGTTTTTCAGGTTTTCTGTTTATATTAACACATATTTTGCTTGATCTGCTTTTCTTAGGTAGTGCAGAAGCATACATTGGGTGAGGTGGGAAACTAAACTGTCATTTTGATGGCAAGTTGTGTCGCGTTAATATAAATGCAGACAGAAATGTAAGTCACCGTTATAATGCCAGTATAAAAATACTCATACACCTAAGTGTCTTACAAATTTATCAAATTTATGCCTAATTTACATCAGTTCGCGTTCCAGTTGACTCTCGATCACGTACACGTGTGTGGTGGTGGAGAAAGAGTACTATGATAGACTCAAGATGAGCCGAGAACCTGGACAGATGGCATCTGGAAACTCAGCTGCCATTAAGTGAATGCCGGTGTCGCCATCTTGGCTCGCTGACCAGCCAAGCCATGCATGTCCCTTTTAGCATCAACCGACTGATTTACATAACACTGCACTAGGCTGAGGCTTAGATGTCGGCATTAAACAACTGCTGCGTGCAGACTCTACGCTGCAGACAGCGTGGACCGGCGTTAATGACTGAGTACAAGACGGCTGATAAGAGGCACAGACAAAGAAGGCAACCACCATTAGGTCAGTTTCGATGCTGAATCCACTCGTAGTTTTGGCTGAAACCGAAACTCATTACAGTGCGTTCCACCGAAACCAGATTCAAAGTGCTTTTACTGTCAGATTTGGTGCCAAAACCGAAACCGAAATTCAGTCGACCTCTAATTAAAACATGATTGTCTGCAGAAAACACCGTTTTGTTATCGTTTACGTTATTTTTATTGCGTCAACAAACACCACTTCTGCTTGAGTGACTGCCATTTGTAACCTCATGTTGAAAACGAAGATATTTTGTTATCGATATTCAACATTTGATAATTTTGGTAAGAGTTAATATTTTTCAACAAAATTTGGCAATTGTTTCAGAAATTTATTGGAGATTGACGGTACGAAACATTGTTCACATTCGTTTAGATTTGACATTTTTATTGCACGAGGTCAGTTTTTTACCGGACACCATGTAGAACATTACTGCTGTACAGGGCATATTGTGTAAATTGTGTTTGTGTAGAAATCGTGGGATCTGCCGCCCGACAAAGTGAAGGTTCTCAAAGACTACGATGATGATAAGAAATGGGACATTGTCTGTGACCAGGTGATGGTGTTTGGTCAGCATTTTATTAGTTTTAAGTGAATTAAAGAAGTTGGTTTTTTGTGCCTGAAATGTCTAGTACAATTTGTATCGGGTAGGTTATAGAATAGATAGATAGACTCGAGTAACAGATAATTCTTTCTGTTAGTGAAAATAATAATTGTTGATTTTGTGCTGTTATTAACACTTTTTTCTTGCGTGTACTCATGCTGGAAATTTTAGCATGATTTCGGTTGTCGTAACTCTGTTTTTTTTAATTTTGCATTGTTTACATTATATGTAACATTTTGTCGCTTGGTGTAGGAGAAGGTGTCTGCAAAACAGCCACCTGAATTCTATGCCACCGTGCTGAGTATCTATGTCAACCCGTCCATGTCGAAAACTCACAAGGTCTGTGATTCGTGTAATGAAGTCACGTTGTTGCTGTTTATACAGCTGAATATTTGTAAAACAAAACTTATGACTAGTTCTGTTGCTGACAGTTTGGACTATATATGGTCATATTTTTTACCATTTGCATATTGCATGCAGAAAATTTTAGTTTTCAATGTGCTGTAAAATGTGCTTGGACTGTCTCGTGTACAGTTTGAAACCAAGATCTGCTTTGTTTGTTTGACGTTTGGTAATGTTGATTTATGGAACGGTGCTAAATTGATTACAATTCTTGCTGGCATCGTATGGCAAATTGCAGCATCTGCGCAAGGAAATTGTGTCGATGACGTCAACACAGTTGCTACGTGATCTTGAAATTTCACTGCGGACCAATAAGATTCAGTAAGTAAACCATTCCTGCCATGAAGTAAGTTTGTGTCTGCTTCTGTTGTCTGCTTTGGCAACAAATTGTGCTGAGCTGCTGAAATTTAGGCTCAATTTTTTTCTAGCTAAGGTTTGTTTTTTCCTCCAAGGCTCCAATATTGATTTTCGTCTGCTGTTCAGTTTTGGAGGAAAAGATAAGAATAAAATATAGATTAAAAAAGTAGAAAAAGAAACCGAAAACATATGGCCTTTTATTATCACATATGAGTGGCCTAATAAAGGTTGTAATTTGATGAGGTTATTCTAATGTTTGTGAGCTATTGAAACAGTGATACCCAAACCACTCAAGGCCAAGGCCAGCTGATGAAGGCCAAGCCCACGTTTCCAAGGCCAAAACCATTCCATAATGCAAAGGCTTGTGATAAAAGATGAAGTAATAAAATCCTGTTTTTCAAGTAGTCTTACATATGCAACTTATTGAATTTAATAGCATCAGCTGCATCACTCATCACTGACAACATAATATACAGGAAAAGGGTAGAACTATCCAGTTACTGACAGTCAAAACAGTGCTAGTAGTTTGATACCTTGACGGGGAACTGCATGGAAATTTTAATAGGTAGAATATAATGGAGTCTAGTACTGTATATGGCGGTGAGTATCAAATGTGGCTGTCTTACTCCTGGCACAGCATACACCACAGCACGTATAGGCTGAGAGGCAATGGACAGAGAGAGCAAAACAACGCAAACAGATTACATTATCCATTAGATTAACACAGTGTCTAGCCCCGACAGTGCGGCAGCACGTGGTGGGAGGCTGATGATCCGATGGGCATCGGTATTGGAATTGGGTATTGGTATCTGTATGACCCAATAATATTGGGTATTGGGTAGCTTCTTTGGTATCGTTCTAACCCTAGTTGTTATATTTACCCAGTCACTGCAAGTTGAAAAACATTTTTTCAGCTACACATTTCATGTAAAAGATGAAGTATCGAAAAACAGTTTCATCAGATACAAATTACATTTTTAAAACCAAGCAAAAAAGCCTGTTTTCACAGTACTGCAACATAAGCTAGTTAAAACAGTTCTACCAGTTCGAAAGTCCGTTACAGAAAGTTATACAGTGTTGGAAGCACTGGGGGTCTTTCTCCCTAATTCACAGTGCTACATTGCGTTTAAGGAAGACCAGTGAGTTTTGCCGTCCCACGAGACTTTTGCCTTGATTTTGTGGCCAAGGCCAAATCTCTAAGGCCAACACCAAGGCCACAGTTCTAAGGCCTAGGCCAGCTTATTGCAAACCAAGGCCACAAAATTTGTATTCAAAGCTATCAGCAGTTTTAATCTGTACTGAGAGGATACAATGCTTAGTAATTAACAGAGAAGGTTATTTGTCTAATTGTCCAACACAGGTTTGGCTAATTGAAAATGGCTGCTATTGTTGGTGGCATGGCATAGTTGGTAACGCGTTTCGGATGAAATGAAGTTACTCTATGCCGGGCCCGGTTAATACTGCGATGGGTGACTGCCTGCGGGCAGGTAAACTATCTCGGTGCGAAGCCTGCCAGCTAGGTCGACTCAGCCTTCTACCCTCCGTGGGATGGTAAAATGAGTAGTAACTCATTCACATGAGTTGCGGAAGGTGTGGACATTGGTACAGCTGACTGGAGTTGCCTAGCCGGCCGCTGCGCCAGCCTGTGTCTGCAGGCTGCACACGGTGGCCGTGCAGCAGGCGGCTCTGGTTAGTGACGAAAGTGCATTAGAAGCGTGCGCATGCTCGCGATGATGCGCTATACAAATTGACAACCTTTACCTTTACCTTTATTGTATGTAATTGCGTGTGTCGTTTTGCAGCAGTAGCTTCAAGTGTGGCTTAAAAACTGTACTTCTTGCGAGATACTAGTGTATTAAGCACAATAGAGATATCACACTATATAAATCTAATGTTGACATAGACATTAATGTTGAATACATAGATGGCTGAAGGAGTTCCTGGGTTCACAGCACTGTGGACTGGATGTGTTGGTGAACTACATGTCCATTGTACTACAACAGATAGTTCGGTCAGTTTTGAGCTGCTAGTTATAGGTGTCTGCGTTATTGCGTCAAAATTACATTAGATGCACAGTATTTGAATTCATGTTTTGTTGTATTCTAGATAATCAATTTTTAAATTCGGCACTCGCTAAGAAAGAGTCTGATTAACCTTTTCCTTATCTATGGATAAGAAAGTGAACTGAAAACTGATTAGAAAATTTCTAATTTCTGAGGATTAACAAGAAATGCGAATTTATTTGCATTGCTGCTTTCCGGCATTAATCGGTAATATTTGGATAAACTTAGTGTTATCTGCCATTTCTCATTATTTTTTCTCATCTGGTAGATAATCGCAAATGTTGGTTTGAAGTAAGATAACTCTGAAGTTCCAGTTCATGTTTGCCGCGACTATCTTGGGGGTATTTTTTCTAAGAGAAAGTGTTAACTGTTGTTGTAATTCTACTGAAACGTGATGAAACGTGAACTCATTGTATTGTATGTAGACTGGGAGAGCCCTCAGTGAGCATGTCCAGCTCCAAGGCAGGTCACTCTGGCAGCAGCTCATCACTACACCGTGTAGCTTCACTGAGTCTGCCTTCTCTCAGTCACCGCTCCAAGTCTTTCCAGTCCAAACTTAACTTTGGCGACACGAGTGATGACATCCATGTCGGAGTGCAGTGCATGCGCGCCATCATGAACAACCAGGTACCTCTGTGTCTGTGTTTGTGTGTGTTTAGCACAGTTCAGTCTGTTAGTGTTATTATGGGGCCGTCCTTCCTAGAAGGAGGCCCCGTCATGTGTTGATCCTGTCCGTCTGTCTGTCTGTCTGTCTGTCCCGTGCCTCCACCTAGAGGGAAAACGAAAAGGCCTACGAATACCAAACTTGGTAGGAAAGGTTCCCGGGACACGAGCACCTCATGGACCAATTTCAAGGTCAAGGGGTCAAAGGTCAAGGTCACAGGACACAGCAGTTGTGTCAACGTAAGCCTAATTATCAGAATTTCTAGATGCTGATTGGTTGATTCGCGTATATAAGTGACATATTTGGCATAAGGGCTCCTCGCCGCCTTGCCCCGGGTGACCTCGTTACCATGGCAACGGCCGTTCCCTCCATCTGTTCGTACTCAACTGCAAGGACGGCCCCATAGCGGGCGGCCCCTCAACGGCCGCACCATCTTGTTACTTTTACGCTACGCATATACTGTGGTTAGGGACCAACTTAATTCACGATTTCAGGGCCGTGACATTTTTCGTGAAATTGGCCTTCTTCTGTGAAAAACGCTGATTTCCGTGAAATCCGTGATTTTTCGTAAATTTTAGCGCTTTTAGTTTAATTTATGACAATTCCAGAGTGTTATCAGCAGCTTTTGTACGGATGTTGCTGTTTGCTACGTCTCACACTTCAGCAGTAAGTAGTTGACATTGACTGTCTTGAGTCTTGACTTAGTGTAGTAAATATTCGTTGTTCTGAAATTTCTTCGTTTGCATTACCGCAGCACCTCGAAATAAGGTCTGTGGGGCCCGTGAATTTGCGAAACTCTTTCCGTGAATTTTCCGTGAAATTTGACACATTTTTAAAATTCTGCCGTGAAATCATGGATTTTTCTCCGTGAATTCGGTTGGTCCCTAATGTTCTGTCTATGCTGTCTGTGTGTGGTCTACTGCGTGTAGGTGGGTTTGATGACAACGCTCCGTTGGACTGTGTGGAGAGATATGATCCAGGTGTCAACACGTGGTCAATGGTCGTATCTATGTCGTGTCCTCGTGGTGGTGTCGGTGTAGCAGCACTCGGTGGTAAACTCTATGCTGTCGGAGGACATGATGGCACTAACTACCTCAGTTCTGTGGAGGAATATGATCCGTCTACAGACAGGTGTGTGGTCTCTCTGTGTGGTCTGTAGAGATTAAAGGTTGTATATATAGCTCTTTACGGGAAGCCCATCAGAAGGCTACGGGGCATCACCTGCCATATGGGTTCACACAGTGTTACCTGCCACCCGACACAGGTGAGCGTGCTTCACCTTAACCCCAGCCAGACAGATCAATACTTGATTTACCTACCTTAGAAGGATGGAAGGCTGAGTTGACCTTGGTGTCAGTTGGTTATATATATATATATAGATATAGATAAAATATAGATGGTTTACATGTCTGCAGACAGTCACCCATCCACATAGTAACTCACTTGATAGTAGGTGAAACACACAACCTCTTGATTGTAAGTCCAACACCCTTACCGCTGGGCCTTCAAGCCACATCTTCCGACTTGCGTGTGTCTGTTTTTCTCTTGTGTCCACCTGTCTATCTGTCTGTCTGTCCGTGCATGTCTTTTAAACTCTGCACAGCAGTAGGACATGATGGAAGCAGTTGCCTGAGATCTGTTGTGGAAGATCACCTATATGAAAGGCTTGTGTGTGTGTGTGGTCCTTAGCCTGTGTCCAGAAAGCATACGTCTGTTTCTTTACCAATATACTGTAGATACAAATTAGAATATTAAATACATGATATTAGGTCCGACACCACCTATAGCCCTGAACGCTACTCTGTGCTCATGTTGACTCAGCTTCCTATCCTCAGAGTGATGGGCAATGACTATTAGTTTGCCAACTGTAGTCTAGTTTGGCTGAATAGGGTGGTGGTATATCTGCATGCTGTACCTGGGCCTATTGTTTGCCAGCACAGGCATTATGTGATGGCCACAGTATCATTAGCTTTGAGTTCCGAGATTGCATAGGACTCCAGGCCATGAGCCTTTCATGTAAGGAGCACCGTAGCAATTACTGGACATGGCCCAACCACAGAGATCAACCTGGAAATGATTAGGCCCTTGACCCATTCCCCCAACCTGACCAGGAATGAGAGACGAAGATTACCAGACTCTACGTTGATCTCTATCATACAGTGCTCAGTATAAGCCCAGACACTGTGGAAAGTCAAATGGATGCTTATAAGATGCGTATGAAAGCTAGCAGGGTGCACTTGTGGGACACCCTATTGTCGCATGGCATAGGGCCACCCTTAAAGGTTAATCCGTTTCTGTATAGCACTAAAACGAATGCTAACATTATTTACACAATAAAATAAAGACAAAAATTATTGTCTTACGCAGAATCCAAAACTAAAACAGAATTTATTTTTGAAACAAAAATATCACGGTCTCTGTGTTGGCTATATGCAGGTGGGAGAACGTGGCTCAGATAGGCACGTGTCGAGCTGGCGCTGGTGTGGCAGTGGTTGAGTGTCATGCTGATGACCTGAAAGACATCAGTAAACTTACCCCACAGACGGCCACCGGCATCTGCCTTTAGACCACTACCACAACTACTACTACTACAGCTGCACCAACTACACCACTATGACAACAGACACTGCTATATTCATTGTAGCCAAGGCACCTCTGATTTCTTTGCGTCATATGATCGGTACAAATGTGTTCTGATTGGTCGATCGATAGATTCAACTACTACTACAGGGTAATGATCAACGGCGTTGCGGGTTAAGAAAGCAGGAGGCAGGCGGTTGCAATTTTCCAACATTCTGCGAAGAATAATTTTCCAGGGGGTGCTCACAATTTCAATTTTGTCCAATTCTGTGTATCTGTAGAAGAAAATTTTCCAACAGGCTGAAATTTCTGGAGTGGGATGCAATTGCCCCCCTATCCCCTGCCCAGATGCCACTCATTTTTTTTTGTTGAACATTTGATCGCATGTTCAACATTACCAGCCTTTGCTGTGGTGATTAAGGCTATTGTTTCATGCATATGCATGTGCCATATTTTTATGTGCCATCGGGTACTTTCTGTTGTTTCTGCCACCGGAGATTTGAACTGGCTAAAACGTGGTTTAAACCGACGAGTACTTGCAAATGCTCAACCACACTAATTGTCATAGTATAGGTGGATTAACATGCAAAATGCATACCTACTTGATAACTTTTCAAATGCAATATTCACCATTCATAACGCATCTGAAACTTTGTTCTAGAATGACATGTAAACATATTAATACGAAAAGAAAAGAATTGTGTTGTTTTGCATTTTTTTCTGTGTAAAAATGCACACTATGTCAGTACCGTATTTAGTGGTTGAACTGAGAAACTGGCAAAAACCTGTTTCTGCCGCACCAGTTTAAACTGCGGTTTAAATCAGCTTCAGCAGTAACATCCAGTGGTGGTTCTAGCCCTGAAAAGGGTTGTATTTAGACACGTGGAAGAGGGAGGGGCAGAAATAAGTTAGATCCAGCTAACATATTTTTCTGTTATGTTTAATCTGTTCTTTCATTTAATTTTTTTTCACTTTCATTCGGGCAGGCCCCCTAAATATGCCCCATCGAACAAACGCTAGCGGTTTGCACGCTAATGAGCATGATTTTAATGTCCAGGACAGTGAAACAAAAACTCATAACACACAAAAAACTTGGCATACAGACCAATAATCCACATAATGAATTGAAACATAACATACGAAGTTGAATGTTCAGTACTTCCATCATGACGTTTCACTGTAGCAGGTCTATTTGCCAGCTGACAGACACATTGCATGTTGACTGCTTTTTATTGTTCTGCAGGCAGTCTTAGAATAACTCAGTAACTTATTTACATAACAGCTTAGAATTACATTCGCGACATGCTCTGAGTTGAGTTCAGTTACATAAGCATAGCCAACTGGCTGCAGGAGAAGAGGCGCTGGGTCAACAAACCAAAGAGCCGCCAGTTATTTAATTTACGCCATGGTGTAGGCTATTGTGGGGTGTCTGCTTTGCAGATTACCCATCGAGTTAACACTGTGTCAGACAGGCGCTAGGTTATGTAGGCCTATGTGTGCAAGGCGATTGGCTGTCTGACTATGGGCATGCCTGGTGAAGGTTAATTGCTGCCTAATGACAAACATGTGTAGAGTACAATGTCTGGCTTCATGTAAATCCCTGTAATGAAAACTGTTCCATGCTAATCTGCCGAAATCTGGTGTGCTGCAACTCTCCCAGCCCCAGGCTAGAACCGCCACTGGAAACATACAACCCTGGTACTGCTAGTCTATTACTGCTGGTACTGCTTATTATCATTGATATTGTTAATGTTGTTATTATGTATCTGCAATTGCTTTGATCAGTACAATGCAAATTTGCTTACAGTAGAGATGCAGGACTGCAATTGATTGTAAATGCTAGCGCTCGACAGAAAACGGTCAAGCTACAAGTTTCTGTTATTTTAAGAGTTGATACAAATAAATGATTAATGGAAGAGTTAGTAAAAAAAACTGCCACTGACGGCAATAAAAACTGTATACGAACAATGTTGTTAGCGTAGCTTTTTTAGTTTCCCCGACTTAACTCTTTGTTGAATTGTTTTTCGTGTAATATATTGCTTCGTTATTGCTATACACTAGCTGTCTCAGAAAGATGTCACACTTTGTATCTTTTATATCTTCACGAAATATTAAGTGATTTTCAATTTTTTCACTAGGGCACCCTTTGGACAATTGGAAATAAAGTGATTACTGAATATCCTACCAAACTCTTACTCTGTAAAATGTAAAATATAAACGCAAGAAAAACTGGCAATAGGCAACAATCACATTGGTAAACGAACAATACACTTCAAACTAAGATCGCAGTGAATGATCTGTACGATGCTAGACTGTGTTAAAACCATCTCTTTGGTTATCAAGTTTGTTGAAAGATACGTTTGTTTCTGGTCTTTTGGCTTAGTAGGCCTAGCAGTTTATTCACAGTGGTCCCGTTCTCTTCAGTTATACATGCGTTTTGATGTGCAGTCTCATGCCCTTGGTCGGTGCTTCGCGTTTCCCAAATCTTTTTAGTGAAGTGCCCAGTCCTTCCTTTTTGCAGCTTGTCTTCTAAAATTCCGTCAGTATCCTCTGCAAACTGTATTCTTTGAACTGGTATAAATCTTCAATCACTGCCTTGTCTTTGTTGCTGAATGGCATGTTACAATGCAGGTTTTTTGTCACCACATTAACAAGAAATCTGAGCTAATGCTCATGAGACGCACGAGAGCCTATAGCAGTTCCTGTTCGCAAGTAATCTTCGTCTATCTCCATCCATTTCGTCGCAATTCATTCTTTTGCAGCCAAAAATTGCCAAAAAATCACTAAAAACCAATATTTTTAGGGTCCTAGGTCATTTAAGGTCATCGATGGTGACATTTCTAAGAAGCTTGTTGCTAGTGCTTGTTATGATAAGCAGCATGTTTGTGCATATCTGCAACTATTTTCACGCTAGACAAGCCAACAACGGATAAATAACGACTTTTTAGAAGGGTACCCCTCTTTGATACCCGCTTGCGCATCACTCTTTGAACATAGAGGGTTCGGACTTGGACTGCTAAAATCTACATTCAATGCTGAAAATTTCATTCGCAGGTTGTTTTGGTCTGTTTCCAGCCATTTTGGCACAATTCACTCTTGAAATGCGTGTCGCAGTCCGAAATCGCAAAAAATTCACTAAAACCCGCTATTTTTGGGGTTCAGGGTCATTCAAGGTCATCGATGTTGACATTTCTAAGAAGCTCGACACCAGTGCTTGTTATGATAAGCAGCATGTCTGTGCCTATCTGCAACCATTTTCACGTTAGACGAGCCTATAGTGGTAACATAACGCTTTTTTAAGGGAGTGCCTCTCTTTCGCCCCCTCGTTCGAGGGGATCCCCTTTACCCAGTGAGATGAAATTTTGTCACGAAATACTAGAGACCATAGGCTATCATGTGGTGAAAACCCGAAGTCTCTATCTCACCTGGTCTTGGATTGGTACCGGGTCGTGACGGACGGACGGACAGACGGACAGATAGAATTACCGTAGCTAATACGCGCTATAGCTATGATAGCTCTCGCACGTAAAAACCATTATTCGCGATAATATTACTTATTTCTGTTTACAAATGCCGGCCATGCATTGAAAACTAAACATAATTTAATTTCAGTAGGCAAATTAGTAGAAAATTGTTTCAAAAGATAATTTTATGATGTATTTATTCCGATTATGGTGATTTTTGAATATCTATATTTCACAAGTACTGTAGTGTAGCAACACAGTTAAGGTGTGGTGAGATATTCAATAACTACTTTATTGCAAATTGTCCACAGAGTGTGCCAGTGAAAAAATTTTGAAAGTCTTGTTGGTGAAGATATGGACAATGACAAAGTGTGACAGTTTTTTTCAGACACAGTGTATATTTGTTAGTGTTTGTAATTACTCGTCGTTTCAACGCATATGTCTCATTTCTATTTTCCACACTGATGATTCTTGATTTCTCCGTGTCTGTTTAGTTAGTAAAATGTTTTGTTCCAGTGAGAAGATACTTTACATGCTCAATGCTTCGCTGGCGTTCCCCAGTCATCTGAAGTGCATTTCGCACTTTTTATTTCTCTGAGATTCTCAGAAAAAAAGCAGGTGCGAAACGCGAATTCTACACAGCATCTCAGATATTCTCAGAGAAATAAAAAGTGCGAAACGCGCCTCTGGCATGCTGTGATGATGCAATTTTGATTAATTATTTGACTATTTTATTAATTTAAAAAAAATATTAATCAACTGTTTTGATAGCTAACATTCCATTAGTCCATTAGTCGTTGAAGCCCTGAGCTTTGTTGTGCATTGAATGATGAGTGGATGAATTAGTAAAGTATAGTCTGTGATTATATACTAAAAAAGTGGTGAATTGTTCTTACGACCCAACCTAATTCACGATTACACGGGCGTGACACGATCCGTAAAGTTGGCAGGTTTCCGTGTAATTGGAAATGTCCATGAAATTGTATACAATCCAAAGATTTTTGTTTTTTTTTCTCAATTTTAGGTCATCTCTGGATGTTTAATGCCCAATTTTTGGTTATTCACGCAGAACAGTTGCACACTACTTTCCGATGATTGACTTTTTGCTTAGTGGCTAAACAACTAAATCTGCTTTACAATGTGCATGTATCCTGCTGCTGACATTTCAGTTTAGGCATGTGTAGCAAGGAAAATTACAACAATATCATCATTTTAACCTTCCATGTAATTTGCGTTTTCCTCAAAAATGCCTGTGCAATTTGCATTTTTTTCCATGAATTAGGTTGGGCCGTAATTATTGTGAATCATATGGTGATGTTGAATGCACCTAGACTTTAAAATGGACCGGAACACTACATGTAGGCCTACATGTTTTCGGCCCTCTAGATACTTTATCATCTACTGTCAACTCTCGGACACACTTTGATCTAGCTGTTCAGTGAAATGTTACAAGTGTTACATATTTAGCATTATGTGTCACATGTATTGTGCTTTCATAAATTGACTTAGTGGATGTCTATGAAAATCCAACTTGCACACTATTTTCCGATGATTGACTTCATACCCACTGAATCTGACTTTTTGCTTTCGAGTCAAGAACCCTGCGCAGAACAGATGTTTATTCAGTAAAATGGAGCTTATTGTCCACAGCTTACCTGACATTTCCCAGCCATTTGTCAAATAATGTACCAGTTGCATCAGTAAGGACTCGTAAACAAGACAATTAAAAACGGCTGTATGTGTCATTTTTGTATTGGGAGGGAGGTCGAAATTTGTCACAATCAGCACATGCATGACACCTTGCTTGGAAGGTGGAGTGCAAATTTTTAAAAATAATAAAGTGCATCAATGCACATAAATCGACATTCTCGGTTCTCATCCAAACTAAATGGAGAAAATGTGGGATTACAGAGGGGGTTAGCTGACCCCCTCATCCACAAAAAATGTTTACTTCATGATGGGATCACCAGTTCTGTTCACGGAATCAAAACCCCTAATCCCCCAGCAAATTACTGCGTATGCCTGTCATTACATTTAGCAGTAGTAAACCGGAACATCTCCTGAATTAGGCCTACATGTACACAATATGAAATCTGGTTAACATAACATCAAACACAGTATGGATTATCCTGTGCTTTAATGTTTTATTCCACCTTACAATATAAACAGCTCTGTGATTTATACAGTCTTCCAGAATATTAAGTCAAAACTTGACTGTAATAATAATAACATTAATTAATTACTATCAATGTTATTATTATTATAAGTCGTAATTCTTAGTCAGACAATACTGGATGCATTATTATTTATAGTTCACATTTGTGTCTATATTATGTTACACTAAGTAGTGTCCCAAAAATTTCTCACTTTTTATGGTCCATAATCCATATCTTTGCCAAATGTTAACGGATTTTCAAAATTTTTTCACTGTCACATTCTGCAGAAAATTAGCAATAAAGCGGTTATTGAGTATCCCACCACACCTTAACTGTGTCGCTTCACTACCTTGTGAAATATAAATGCACAAAAAACAAACAATAATAGGCAGCAAGCGTGTTGGTAAACGAAAGACACTTCAGACAAAAACCACACTGAATGATCTGTACAATGCTGCACTGTGTCAGATCCGTCCTTTTGGATATCTGGTGTGTTGAACAATGTGTTTGTTTCTGACCTTCCTGTGCCTGACGTTCTCTTCAGTATGTGCATGCTTCAGTCTGCCATCTCATGCCTTCGGTCGTGCTTTCTGTTTTTCAATTCTTTGTTATAAATCATGCCCAGTCTTTCCCTTTTGCAGTCTAGTATTTGAAAAATCCACTGTCAGTCTCTGAAAACTGTACTTTTCAAACTGGTTCTTAGTCAAAGCCTCGTCTTCATTGCTAAATGGCATATTACAATACCAGTATATCGTTACTGCTTTAAAACTTATTATTTGCAATAATATTGTCTACTTATGTTTACAAACAGCAGAAATGTATCTGGAATTGAAAAATTTGACTTCCGCATAAAAATAGAAATGTGAAAAATTTCAAAATATACTTTTTTTGCATATGTACCATAGTAATGTTAATGTTTATTAAAAATTTTTTTTTACATGGTAGTATGTAACACAGTTAATATGTGGTGGGATATTTAATAACTAGCTTTTTGCTAATTTTCCAGCGAACATACCAGTGAAAAATTTTGAAAATCGACTAATTTTTGGCGAAGATATAGACAGTGACAAAATGGGACGTTTTTTTGGAACACAGTGTAGATACTTACGTATGCTGTGTACATGCTGCCATCAGAGTGGCAGTCAAGACGAGTAAAAACACTGACCGGACACACCGCAGATACTGGACAGAAGTCGTTTAGTAACTACGACAATGAAAACGAAAACTGTTGGTCGATGACTTACAATGACGTAAACGGCAATTTTACGAACTAAAATACAAATTATTAATGGCAGAAAGAACAATAACAACACTTCTGCGATGCAAGTCATTTAAGCAAAAACATTTGAAAACGTCAAGTTTCCAGCATAAAATGTTGAAGATGGGCACAGACAGACACTAGCGCTTTCAAAGTGTGCTGACCAATGAAGATCAACTGCAATTTCCTCAACTGACATCAGGTCAAACGACACAGCTCATATGCAATACACTAAAACTACTGGTAAAAGCAAATGAGGTCATGCAGCGAATCAAAGCACGAGTAGTTCACTTCATGGCACTACTTTCAGTCATGGCGTCCTTAGCAACAGCATCCTACATTTGACTGCTGCTTATAAGTGACAATCATCCCATATTTAACGGGACGTTTGCTAAAAAAACAAAAGAAATTGATATCCTGAAATGCTGTATTTTCAGCTCAGAATGTAACAAAATTTGCATTAGCAACTGCATTCATCCAGATCAGCTGGGAAAGAAGTCACACTGCTCTTCCAGCCTCCCCCCACTGGATTTAAGCGGTATGAATGAACCCCCATGAAGGGAACTGGAGGGGAAAGGAAAGGAAAGGGGAGGAGGGAAGAAAAGTGAGGGAAGAGGTACAAGAGACAAAAAAACAGTGACAACATACGTTAGGACAACAGTGATAGCAATGCTATTTTTGCTTCACATGCACAGCATTTCTACTAAATGGACCTCGTAATAACTGAATAACGTATTTAGTCGTGCGTTTCCGCTGATGCTGTTAAGAGTCCAATGCTCAGGAATGGAATGAAAATGTCGCTGCTGAACCTACGTTTAACCACAAAGACACACTGGGACAAACATAGTGTAGCAGTGTAGTCGAGTAAGGCCTAAAAAAACCCTGGGGCCAAATTTTCGAAACTTTCCTAAGACATTTTCCAAAGATCTTCCTATGTCAGCTGATTTAAAAATGCCAAAGAAGTTTTCTTATCCGAATTTTCGACGGCTTTCTTTGCGTTTCCAAAGAACTTCTTTTCTTATCTTCCTAAACTAGTTCCACCAATCAGATGCGCTTATACCGAACATGTGACGTAATCAAAACTTCTTAGGAAAACGTCTTTTTAAGCTTCTTATCTTAGCACGTCAACGAGAAATGCATTTTACACACCGCTTAGTTTTTTAAGTTAACCAAACGTCAACTTCCTTTACTTACTTATTGTTGATTTTACTGCAGCGTTACACAAATAACCTATGACGTCACATATGACGTCTAAGCTAAGTGTCAACACTGTGTACTTTTTTGCAAATTTCATTTTATTACAGCTTTCTCCGTGTGGGACAAGGTTAGTGCTTTCCTATATATTTGCCTAAATTCTTCCTAAGAAGTTTCCAAAGAAGTTTCGAAAATCCGCATAGTTTCTTTGGAAAAGAAGTCTTCCAAAGATCTTCCTAAGAAGTTTCGAAAATTTGGCCCCTGGTTCCGGTTGCAGCTGGTTGAGATGGGGGAGCAGAAAAAGATTATTTTTATTTCATGAAATGTCAGGGAATATACCAATCAGTGCCAACAAGAACTAAAGTAACAAGAAATATTATTAGATTGTGACCAATCTAATGTACAACACGCACGCTATTTTCTACTGTATTCTTCAAAGTGCTTTTTTGTTTCTTTCAACTTGTACTAGAGACCCAGCGTCAATTTGAGACCGGTCTAATAATATATTAATAATGACTGGCATAGAGGTCGTTATTGGAAATTGTCTCCCCATGTATCTGGCACTGGTATCAAAATATGGTGCCTCAAAGATAATGGGATCATGACCTTGACCTTTTGGGGTCACGTGACGTCATCAGTCACGTGACCATTCGACTCGCAGTGGTCGACTTCCTATGGGTGATCCATATTGACCATGTGTCTATCTAGCACCGTTATGGAGATATGGCCGTTTGAAGTTCTTCCAGGAACATTACACCGATCTCATATACTTCTCTTCGCTACGTTAGGGACGTAGCATGCGCAGAGTAAAAATAGTGCAGCATAATAGACTAGATGCAAACAGTTCTACTCAAAAAAACTTTGACAGCAAACTAAAGAATGCAACAAAAATATTTCTGAGGGTCCAATGAATATTTTAGGGATGCAACTGGAAACAGAGTGTTTTTATGCTGGAATAAGTAAGCTAGTTGCATTTGAAGTTAGGTCGTCTTGCGATCAAATACGACATTTTCATCATCGTCATCGTCGTCGTCATCATCATCATCATATATCAGATAATCATCACTGACGGTAGAAGCCGATGCTGACACTGGTGATATGTTGTTGTCGTTGTCATTGTTGCAGTTGTTTGGGCACTGGTCGAGACGTCGTCGTCGACATCGCACGGTGTACAGTGCGTGTGATGACGGGTTGGCTCCTGTCATCAGACGCAGTGTTGCCTCATGTAGCAACACCTGCCAATACACGAGCATCTTAAGATCATCTTAAGACAATTACCAACAATTTTCACACTTAAACTCAATCACAGACTTTGTAATAAGATTCACGTTAAGATATGTCTTGAGACAGCAGAATTTATCTTAGTTCAGGATTCTCAAACTCGTCTGGTGAATATCTGGGCAGCATTGGTAAATATTAGTCAGTCGTAGGGCTGTACTATTTTCAGAGATGCCAAAGTACATTAATATTACGTTTAACAACGTTATTTGGCTTTAAGGTAACTATCTCTAGGTCGGGTTGCTATCAAGTGGCTACTACCTGAACAGGTGACTGTCCGCAAACATGTAAACCATCTCGTATATAACAACCACAATAGTCAACTCAGCCTTTCATCCCTAAAGATAATTAAATACAGCACCAGTCTGTCTGGTTGGGGTTATGACTCGGTGCATTCACCCACCTGTATCAGGTAGCAAATAACACTGTGTAATCTCATGTGGCAGGTGATGCTCTGTAGCTTTGAGATGTGTTTTCCACCATTTCAACCATCAGCCATATGTCTGAGACTAGTCAGGTTACTACTATTACTATACTGGACTCACCCTTGGCACGGCGGCTCTCAGACTATGGGCCAGCTGTCTCAGGCTGGTAAGGTCACGCTGGTAGCCAGTGAGGTCTGTAGCCGGCGCAGTCAGCAGGTGATGTTGTTGTAGTTGCTGTGGTTGTTGTTGAGTGAGCCAGATCTCAGAGCGACTCGTCAGCAGCCAGTCACACACGATCAGTTGTACACACTGCACAGCACACAAAACATACATACAGGGTGAGCCAACAAAAAATGTGGCACTTTATTTTGTCCATATCTTTGCCAATTATTAGCCAATTTTTAAAATTCTGTCACTGGCACACTCTGCGGACAATATGCAATAATGTGATTATTAAATATCCCACCACACCATAAATGCGTCTCTGCACTACTTTGTGAAATATATATATATAGACAATATATATATAACGATTATAACAAACACACATTTTGGCAAATGATAAGAAAAAACACTTCAGACCAACATTGTGGTGAATGATCTGTATGACACTAGGCTTTGTAGGTCTAACACAATCTAGTGTCATACGGATCATTCACCACAATGTTGGTCTGAAGTGCTTTATCATTTACCTAGAAGTTCGTTATTATCATTAGTTTTTTCTTACATTTATATTTTACAAGGTAGTGTAGAGATGCATTTATCATTTGTTGGAATATATAATAATCACATTACTATGTATTGTTTGCAAAGTGTGCCAGTGAAAAAAATTTAAAAATCGGTCAATAATTGGCAAAGATATCGACAAAAGTGAAGTGCCACGTTTTTATGGCCCATGGTGTACACACCATTCACTCACGTAGTCTCTGGAACTGTTTGCCAAGGCCTTTAGAGCTGGTCTGAAACCTTAACGACTGGCTTAGTGGTTTAAACCGCTAAGGCGTTAAGCCAGCAGCGGTCCAAACTGCTAAGACATCGTCTATCACTAGTAGTAATTTTTGAGACCCAAAAGCAACAACCTTTTTGTGACTTGTAGCGACATAAATAAATAAATAAACTATTGTTTTTCCATGGAGTTCATTAGCAAATCCTATTGTACATAGGTGTAGAACTAATATTCACTCGCTGATTGTCAGCACTGGCACTGCGACGACTGACGAAGACACGCGCACTCGCACTGGCTGCTCTGCTTGCAGCAGTGTAAGCACAACACACTGTTTGATTTTTTCTCTAAACCGCTAAAACCGCTAGCTTATCAGCAGCTGCAGCAAACAACTTCAACGGTGTGGGGCCGCTAACTTAATGGTTTGTTGCGATCCAAGGCCTTAACAGCAGTGGTGGCAATGGTTCCGGGGACTACACTCCAAAGTTGTACAATGTACATCCATACACTCAACACTCAGGAGTTGTTAACACACACACTACACAGACAAGCACAATAAGACTACTGCCCCATTTCTGAAAAACTGGAGCTATCCCGAGAATCCCAAGAAGTTATTCCTGAAACCAGAAACTGCAGCATTCTCGGAATAACTTGCTCAACAGTAAACCTCGCATGGGCTAATAAAGTCAGGGAAGGAACTTGAAGTTTTCCAACAGCTGCAAATTAACATTAAAAGTGACAACAACTGTCACATCAAATTGTGATGTTGCACATGTGGAAAAATAGTCCAAAATTAAGTCATCATACATTTAATTTCCATTCGCCTACATAAAAAAATTGCAGTTCAAGTATAAACTAGAAATTTGGGGCAAGGCCCAACGTGAGTCTGCCCGGCGACCTAAGTCCGATTGGGGAAGAAATTTAGAGGGGTGAAATTCCCCCAGTAGCAAAGTCACGTGTCCCGCACACAAATGCATTAGCATACGCAAAACGTGCACTATTGAACTATTGACTTAGGGTGGGTAAACATTAGCCACGTAATCTCTGGTGTTAGTGGACCAAAGTTCACCAATTTTTTTATTCGACGCAGTGTTAATCGTACTTGATAATGCTTTTTACCGCTTGTCGATAGCTCTATTCGTTTTAGAGATATTTGCAGTCAAACTCAAAAGTTGTCGTAAAATGTACTAAATTTTGGACGTTTTTTGCCCTCCCAAATTTTAAGGGGGCGGTGCCCCCTAAAAGTTGTACCCGCGTTATCACCCCCATCTAGCAACACGGCACATGGCAAAGTTTCATGAAGCTACTCCCTTTGGCTCCAAAGTTCTCGCAGCTAATATGCTACATTTTAAGAGAATTTTTGACTCTCCTTTGAAAAAAGTTGTAAGGGGGGCCCCCATCCCCGATGGGGGGTACGCTAGTAAGACTTGGTCATTCTCTAGCGCGTGTAAAAATTTGGGGGCACAGCACCCCCTAGGGGCCAAAATATGGTCTTCCGAAAAATGCGCTTTTGGTGGGTTTAATTCAACATCGAGATCTCCAAAGTTACTGGACCAAACGTCACCAGAGTTGTTTTGCCTGACGTGCGAGGAATCGCCGTAGACGGAATAAAAATCCGATTTTGAATATATTCATCCGTTTCGGAGATATTCGCTGCCGAACTTCAAAGTCGTCCGAAATCGGGCCAAATTTTGCATGTTTTTGGCCCCTGAAATTTTTTTGGGGTGTGCCCCCCCCCAAAATTTTGGACCGGCATTATAAAATTCGGCCTAGTACTGACCACTGTGCAAAATTTCACGCCGGTCGGCCCACGCATCTCGGAGATCTCGCTTTGACAAAAAAAACATCTGGGCTAAAACATAAGTCCTCCTGAAAACTATTGTTTCTGGGCGGACTAATAAACACTCTTATTCTTCAATGAAAAACAAACTACTGCAATACAAACACTGGTATTGTCACAGGCAGCATCAACACTGGGCCCGGTTAGTACATGGATGGGTTACTGTCAGCAGGCGGGTAAACCATCTTGGTATGTAACCCGCCACGCAGGTCAACTCAGCCTGGCCATTCTTCTGTGTACAATGCATACCAGCAATTTAAGCTGGCATGTAAACAGGCACACCATGCAATGTGGTCTCGCAGTGTAAACTGGTGCCTGGCTGAGGGCTAAGAAAACAGAGATCAGTAACACCCTATGGGCCTTACGGCTCAGTAAGTATTTTGCATTTTTTATGTACAACCATTACTACTGCCACTACCACTACTAGTATTACAACAACAACAGTACCTTGCAGATGTGGTTAGTGGGTAGAGTATCATGTTGAGAGACAGACTCAGCGAGCAGTTTACTAGCACGGTCACACAGCTGTAGACAACCGGTCAGCGTCGACTGACACGTCACGTCACCCTGTCTACCGCTGCTACTGCTAGCTGTAGCACTAGTGATGTTATTGTGCAGCAGAGAACGTCTAGCCTTGTATGCGGTGTAAACACACGTCACCAGCACATCACTGCAAGTACATGCACAACACAGACATGTACAGACACGGTTTCGTTCCTGCAGTGCACGTTTCCAATGCTAACTGGCCAGTTAAATTAGGCACCGATTGACCGATTTGCATAACTTGGACTTCCCATACCACCAACCAATGGTTAAAATGGCTATAATTTAACTAGCCAATATCTGCCAGTTAGCTAACCATCGATCGATCGATTGCTTCCGAAATGCCATAAAAGTTTCACTTCATACGCTTATTACAAATGCTGTTTGTTACTACGAAATATGTGTGTTACAAAATAGCCATGCCACGATTGCTGGGCTGGCTGATGTGGGCGCTCGAGCTCATTAACATTCGTAATGTCTGCCTGCACTAAACTAACGTCAATAGTGATTTGCGATGTATTGGTAAGCAACGAGTTTACCAAGCAGTTAGACAATGGTCAGTCTAAATATTGTTCAAAAAAACATGTCCAAAGTAAACCACCCAGTTAACGTAAACCAATGGTTACCTAACTGATGATTTAACTAGATGAATCAGAAACTGACTCTAAGTCAGTGAATCTACAAACATGCGGTGAACAGTGAAAGTATGCACAGTAATGTACAATTCTTCATATCAGGGCTAAAGTCAGTTTGAACCTAATCTGGTGGAGTACAGCAAACGCAGAGAAAATAGCAAACCAAAAGGCTACAAAATTTCAGCAACACAAAATTGCTAACTTAAAAAAACAGACGTAGCAAAAGTAGAGTGTTCCGCTGTATATCATCAACAACTTACTCAGCGTTCTGAACAGCGCTGGGCAATGAGTCAATGACGGCATAGAATCTCTGCGCAGCAACCAATGAGGACTCATCATCATTACTGATGCACAGCCAATGAGCTGCCACCGCCAGCACAGCGGACCACCAGCGAGACAGCTCGTCCATGCCTAGACCACACACAGACCCAGACAGTGAGATACACAGGGTGGTCCAAAAAATGTCCCAACTTGTTTTTGTCAGAACTTTGTCAAATTTCCACCAAATTTGATAATTTTTTGGTGCACAGATGGCCAAGATAAAATTATGAGAAGTACACTCAGAATTATAAATTTGTGTAACAACTTGCTTCCAAGTTATCAAAATTTATGCCCAGAGTGTACACAATGGTTTAGATGTGACACCGCAGTGGTATTAATGATCAACTGATCAAACTCCACAGCACTGATTCATGGATTAGATGTGTTTTTAGCTCATTAATCAGCTCTTTTGTTGTCTACTATTTTTAGCATAAAATATTCAATACCACAAAATTAGAAAATCGAAACTTAGACCGTCAAAATCTACATTCAGTGCTGAAAATTTTCATTCGCAGCATGTCCTTGTCTAGTTCTATTAATTTTGGTGCAATTCACTCTTGAAATGTGCCTCGCAGCCCAAAATCCATAAAAACCTCTATTTTGTTGTTTAAGGTCATCCAAGGCTCTCAGTGCCAACTGAAAGCCCGTGTACGACTTCCTGTTAAGTGATTAATAGTAACCTAGGTCCTATCTCGCACCATTTCTGAGATAGTGACTTACTGGCTGAAAAGCACAAATTTTTCCTACCCCCCCTCTCATTTAGCACCCTCGCTCAGTGTGACCACTTTCAAAATTTTGCCAAAGGTAAAAATTTGGTGATCCTAGCTTGCACCGTTTTTGACTGATCCACCAGTGTGACAGACAGTAGCATCCTTGACAATAACACAAAAACTGTAGCAAAGGCATAAAAACATACACAAAAACACAGAAAAATGGCTTTATAAAAGAGATATACAGACATACAAGTAGCAGTACAGACCGGTCTTTGCTGACTGACGATTGGTCAGACTGCGTCCAATCACAGGACACATCTCAAAACCCGATGAGAACTCGGTAAGTAGATGGATGTGAGCCAATGCCTCGGCTGTGTTGTGACCAACCCTGGACCACACACAGACAGACAGAGAGATCCAGATACAAAGAATGACAGAGAAACATTCACACAAACACATGGTGGGAAAAAGAGACAGTCGGACAGACAAGACATAAAGATTAAAGACACAGAAAACTTGGTAAGTAAACGGACATGTTGGGAGACAGATAAAGATACATTTACACAGACACATGGAAAAAAAACAGACAGACAGACAAACCGACAGAGACAGATAGAGATAGATACATTCACACAGATAATAATAAGCTATTAAGGGCTGGTTTCTGGATCTTTTAGTTAACTGATCAGTTAGCAAACCGTCTGTTAACTGTAACTCGCTAGTTAAGTTTGTGCGCGTTTCTGAACAAAATCTGACTGGCTGTCAGCTAACTGAGCAGTAAACTATAGTTGCTTAGCAACGATGCACACGACACTTATCACTTCCGCCTAGCCACTAGGCCGTGGCCTAGCGCAGGCGAGCATCATGAATATTAATGAGCGCAAGTGCTCCTCAGCCAGCGCACGAGCCAGCCAAGCAATATGCGGACAGCCATTTTGTCCATTCATCAATGGATTTTTGTGGTAAAATTTGTAGCAGCAAACGTCTCCTCGTGCGTTTTGAAGACAATGCTATATACGGTAAAATCGTTTTATAGTATCACATTCTTCAATTAACTGCTTGCAAAATGGTACAAAAGTTGCGTTACATACGATAACTATGAT
>Ga0209367_1001744_pt1 | contig 27531 bp, 15 predicted proteins | sample WorMetLIZISLAND2_FD_187412 | JGI IMG/M metagenome (GOLD analysis project Ga0209367, IMG submission 187412) | Marine gutless worms symbiont microbial communities from Max Planck institute for Marine Microbiology, Germany - Olavius geniculatus... ...
CTTTTAAACATTTCAGTTCTTTTTAGTTTATGTGCTAGATTAAACTGACAGTGTGTTTGTCAGTTTTTGAGTGCAAATTTTTCATTGTATTGTATTGTATTGTATTGTATTTCGCTGAGAGACCACCACAAAATTTCAAAACGTCAAAATAAGTAGACATAGGCCTAGAACTGTGTGAGGATTAGGCGGACAGCCGCAATCATGTCAGAAGTAGGCTGACATCTGCCGAAATCTTTGCGCGTTTTTGAAGTTAATATCCCAGTACCGAATAAACAGAAAACAGATGATTCGTTTAAACACAATTCAAACCCTGTTTATGTTTCGTCTGCACCGGCTAGGTGAAAGAAAGAAAATATTGTTGTTCTTCCACAACAGCTGAGTGTTGTGACGTCAAGCGCGAACATTTAAATCAGTTTAATTGGCGACAATCAATGTTCATGTCCTTACGCTAATACAAAACAATTAAATAGGCGAACAGGCAACAGAAAAAAGTCCAAGGACCTAATTTACAAAATTTACAACACTTAGGGGGTGTACCATGAATTGTCTTAAAATTTCCTAAGATATTCTTAAGTTCTTTCAAAGTCAGTAACTGAGTTAAGCACAAATATTTCCAAAGTTTATCAAAAGCTTTACTTACAATTTTTTTGTGAATCAATTTTTTTCTTAAGTTTTTAGTTTAAGTGTGATCTATCGTAGAGAAGATTTAAAAGCTTTTGTAAATTCGGCCCCTGGTGAACTGAAACTGATATAACGGAATGTAATGACAAAACGTGACTTAGGTTAAAAATTGAAATAATCATTCTTTCTCCATGGAGCATACACAGTACGTCTATACAATGTGTCTGGGAGAAAGTGGTATCACTCTACAATATGTGTAACAAGAAATCTGAGCTAATGCTCATGAGACGCGCGACAGCCTATAACAGTTCCTGTTCGCAGGTTGTCTTCGTCTATCTTTATCCATTTCGTCGAAATTCACGCTTCTGCAGCAAAAATCGCAAAAAAATCACTAACACCCTTTATTTTTAGGGTTCAAGATCATTCAAGGTCATCGATTTTGACATTTCTAAAAAGCTTGTCGCCAGTGCTTGTTATGATACGCAGCATGTCTGTGCCTATCTGCAACCATTTTTACGTTATACGGTAGAATAACGCCTTTTTAAGGGGGTGCTCCTCTTTCGCCCCCTCGTTCGTGGGGACCCCCTTCACCCAGAAACAACAGGCTATCATATGGTGTAGACCCGAAGTCTCTATCTCACCTGGTCTTGAAACGGTACCGGGTTGTGACAGACAGACGGAGGACCGACAGAATTACCATAGCTAATACGCACTATAGCTAGCTAGCTATCGCGCGTAAATAAAAATTGAGAAAAAGAACTTGAGCCATATGGAGTAAAATTATGTTTAAAAAATTTCAGAGAAAACACTGTTGATAATAGTAAAAATAGTAAAAATCAAAGCCACTAAAAAGAGCTATTGCACTCAGAATTTTAATTTCAGTTCCATTAGCAGTAAAATCTAATGCGGTTTTCCCATCTGGACACAATGAATGCACACCACGGGCAATTCCTTGTGTTTCAGGGTTTTATCCATTTTGATGTGAAATTCCGCCTCCCAAGCAAACTGTGTCCAGACACTCAGTTGCAATAGCAGAAAGAGAAAATATAAAAAATAAAACATTAACAATGTATAACTCTGACAGAATGCAGAATGGAGATAGACATTTGCATTTCTAAACCATGTAATCCTGTTATCTATGAGGCTTTTCAGTCTGCCATTCTTCTACACAAATGTGCAGTTCTAACCTGAAGTTGTGCATTTCCAATTGTGCAGTAAAACTAACATAATGTATACCTGCTGTAATGCATTTCTGGGGCTATTCCATGCCCAAAATGCGTTTGCAGCCAACTGGAGGAAATTAAAATACTCCTCAGACCCCTAGCTGATGAGGAGGGGCCCTAGGGGCTCACTGCAGCTGCAGCTGCCCCACTTCAACAACCCAACCCCTTCAGCCTCAATTTTTGGCTCTTCGGACCTCGGTCCTTGTGCAGTTTTAAATAATTATTTTTAAAATCTCTGGTTAGCTAAAAATAGTCCAACAACCCCAGCATTTAGGAAGTTTATGCAACAATTACTGCATCTGCTGCTACTGCATCTGCTGCACATTGACTGCGGTATGACTTAAAGCTCACACAAAGCAAACAATAGCAATAAATTATAATAATGATGCTATTTTGTGGCCACTTTAGATACTGTGTGTGGGGGCAGAATAGTGTCACGTGGACAAAGAACTGGTAACAAGCTGGTAAAGTGGTAACTGACAAGAGTGTCTCTGTGCATTGTGCAATTTATTCGTCAATGGACTTGCGGCAGTATGGACAGTGCTCCATCTGCAGTGCCAACAGCTCGTAGTCGTCCTTGTGAAACATCTAGACACACAGGCAGACAGACAGACAGACAGACATGCATAGATAAAAACACAGAGACAAACAGATGCACAGTGGTTAGAACGTCGGTCCTGGCCGGCGAACTTTCCCTATCCTGCGCTAGACTGATGGATGGCTGCTTGACCACTTTGTGGGTAAAGCGTCTGCTATCAGTCAACCAACAAGGCCAACTCAGCCTGCCATCCCTCCGGGGTCGGTTACGGAAGGTGGGGATCTTGGTACAGCTGACTGGGGTTGCCTGGCCTGGCCGCTGCGCTGGCCTGTGTCTGCAGGCTGCACGCAGTGGTTGGGCGGCCGGCGGCTCTGGTCAGTGACGAAAGTGCATTACAGGCGTGTATACGCGACGATGCGCTATACAAATTGACGATCTTTACCTTTACCTTTTTAAAACCAGTCATGACAAATAATTATCACTACCGGTAGGCCTAGTTGTTGACGTTAATTTAAAATGACATGATAAGGTGATATGAAATTTCCACTGGAAAAATGACCAGACACGCTATGGTCGTACCAGTTTAATCTGGTACATAAACTAAAACCATTTTCAACAGTACTGAAATGATGATGAACTATAGTACAGTACTGGGATATGCAAAAATTGAAAAAAAAATCCAAAGACTGTAAAGTAATGGGAGAACCAAAGAAATAAAAAAATGACAAAAAGTTAAAAAAACGATCGAAATAAAAAAAAACCTTCAGCACAGTTAATCTCACAACAGTTCAAAAATCGTTCACTTCAATTTACGAAATGCAACACAAATAGTTCTTTTAAAGCACAATAAATGAACGGATATGTTTATGCTAAATAAACCTTGTAACAAATGCTGCATCATAAAAGTAGACAAAGACGGGAGTTTCAGCTGTTCAAGAAGTGAGAAAACTGGCAATATTTAAGATATAAATGACATCAACATAAAAATGTGATTTTCGCTCCCCAGGCCGCCTGGAGAAAAACCCCCAAAAAGGAAAATGTAGGAGAGGAAAATAAAGAAAAAAGAGGTGAAGACGAGATAGCGGAGGTGAGATAAGGAAGGGAGAACTTGCACTGTGTGCTCAAGGGAGAGATATATATGCCATTGAAACAGCATATGCGGCACACCTTGTTGCAGGAGTTGCAGTGCATGATGGGAACGTCGACCATGACAATTTTGAAGTACTGGTTACGAAGAGGCTTCGGCCACGAGCAGACGATGACTTCGGTCCTTGACAGCGAGCGAAGCACGCTGCGACTGGCAATAACTGGCCGAAACTCGCTGCCTCCTTGCTATAAGTTAAACGCCAACACCAACCACAGCCACTTCTCATTCTGGCAGCTCTTGTACAACATGCTGCCTAGTCTAGCATACTGTCAGACTGTCTACAACGATACAACGTGATGGTAACCTACGAGTACCACTGCAACCAGACAACCATGTAGGTTACATGACCAACTAACGGCCAGCATGGAATAAGCATCTAAAACTACTGTCTGAAGTGTATAGGTTCGGCGAACACTTACTTATGGACCCAAAAGCTAATCGATTTTAGAATCTGCCTGGTGCAAAATGTCACAGAAATTCACCCCCTCACAGATAGACATAGCGAACGAGCAAACAAGACAAATAGTTTTTCTCATGTCATCAGTGGCGTCGTGGCGTGGGCCACTTGCTCCCCCATAAATTTTAGCTTCTCCGAAAAAAAATATTTATGTCCAAAAATTCGTTCCCCAAAACACAAAATTTTGGGCTGGAAATCCCCGTTGCACAAATCCAAAAGCAAAATTAAATTATGAGAAGCCATAATCTTTTCTGTCCGAAATTTGCAACTTTCGGTCGATAAAGTGCAATTTCCTATCTCTTACTTTTTAACACATGACAGTGATCTAGCTAGGCTTATTGTATCCAGTAAAGCACAACGATTGATCAGCATCATTGCTTAACGAATGCAACAAAGATGAGCGTAATAACGAACTGTTACGTGATACCTCAAAGCTCATAAACTTTGAAGCGAAAGGATCGTCGTCGTCATCCACGAGTCTGTATTCATCATCAACCCGCAGAGACTGTGACACTAAAAACATCACACAAGCAGGTATCACAGGCTGCAGTGCTGGCAGCGATGAACACATCAGTGGCTATGTGTATCGCTCTCTGACAATGGTGGCGTCCATGAGAGGCTCCTGAAAGAAGAAGTATAGCTCTGGTCTTGATCAGAGCCCATCCCAGAGCCATCTGCCTACGTCAGTGATCCGCTACTCGTACTGTTACTATGACGAAGCAACGACGACGACTAGTATAACAACGACAACTATAACAAACTGACTGCTCTGCAGTAACTAAAGCAAACAATAATTTGTGGAATGTGAGCCGATCTGCAACTGATTTGCGGTTGATCTGTGGTGACCTGTTGTGAACTGCAGTGATTTGCAGTGTCCACGGAGACCCTCTCAGAGCTATGGAGCGTCATCTGCCATATGGAATCAACAGTGTTACTTGCCACACGACACAGGTGAACGCATCCCACCTTAACCTCAGCCAAGACAGGTACAACCACTGATTAAGGCAGATTTATCTAATTTAGTGATCCGCAGTGCCATAGACTGATTTGTAGTCTCTAAAATAGGCAATTTCAAAGACCGGTTTCAAGGAGTAGTTGCTGATCTGTGGTTGATTTCTGCATTAATACAGATATGTCTATCCCAGATGGACAGAAAGCTGAGTTGGTCTGGATCATTGGTTATATATTTTGTAGACTGAAGCTACTACGCTAGGCTACCACCATGATAGTGCTGTTCAGTTAGCAACAAACATTTGTATAATACACTGTGTAAAGCTAATACTTAATGAGTGCGATGAATCAGACTAACTGGTTGCTTTGGTTTCTTTGAATCTGTCTGGCTTGTCCTTCTTGACTGGTTCTAGTTCCAGCAGTGAAACTGCTTCTTTGTCATCAATGTCTTCTTCCACAAAAAACTCCACCAACGGCAGCACCTCTGACACACAGACACAGCAGTTTGTACAGTTTAATTAACTGAATGATGTTTACATGCAAAATTTATTTGGCAGCAACAAAATTTAGGATGTGGGCCAGTATCCAGTATCAAAAATACTGGCTTGGTAGGCTGTCCCAACATGGACGCTCATCGGCAACTGCTCTGGCGATCGCTGTCGTCGATGTTGGGTAGAAATCGTGACGTAGCAGCACCAAACGACTTCACTGCCGACGACTTTGCGACTTTTTTCACCAGCAAAGTGGACGCTATCCGTGCAGCTACTGCCGACAAAGCAGCGCCACCGCCGGAAGCCGGCGCGGTGTAATGTTCTCTGTCAACATTTCGTCTACTGACACAAGCTGAAGAACGAGCGCTAATCATGACGTCACCAATCAAGTCGTCTGCGCTGGATCTGGTCCCGATGTTTCTACTACGCGAGTTCGTCGACCTACTGCTGCCGTATGTGACTCACATAATAAACTCATCACTGCGTGACGCTCGGGTGCCGAATTCACATAAGCATGCTGACATCACACCGCTGTTGAAGCAGCCTGGACTCGACACCATGGACATGGCAAACTCCAGACCAGTGTCCAATGCGACGTTCGTGTCAAAGGTTATCGAGCATACAGTGGCCAAGCAACTTCACCAGTACTTGACAGACAACGAGTTGTTACCACGCTATCAGTCAGCTTATCGCCGTCATCACTCGACGGAAACAGCCATGTTGCGCATCCTTTCTGACGCACTTGCAGCCGCTGATGAAAATCAAGTGACGTCACTCAGTCTACTTGATCTGTCTGCAGCGTTTGACTGTATCGATCATCAGCTGATGCTACAGCGACTTCGCACGACTTCGACCTTAGTGACACAGTTGCTGGCTGAATGATGTCATTTGTTACAGGCAGGAGTCAGCAGATTGCATGCAAAGGCCAGCTGTCTAAGCACTTATTATGTACCACCCAATATATCCCAGCTCTTTAGTGTTTTGACATTGCTGCTTAAAGGTCCGTGGCCATGGTCAAACTCATTTGTGAAATTTATGTAGACCTCAATTAGACATTTCACCTTGCATATATAATATGCTGATTTAGCTTTATAAATGTATGAAATTAATGTCTGACCATAACAAAAAACTGGTGTTACATTACGTTATGCTGAAAATCCTATCTTGGAAAGTTGCCGGAAATGACGTCACCGGTTGTACACAGTGTTTACCGATTAATTTTAATATTTTTAATCACAAAAAATACTGTGTCGCATGACGACTGCTGCAGTATAAAGGCAGAAAATGTTCTTTTATAATGCTTGTGTTTCTATGCATATTTTACGCTGACGATGAGTACAGCCAGTGACGTCATCAGCCTGTCAACATGGCGGTTTGTTTTCTACGGCATTTTCATAGATTGTCAATTTCAAATGTAAATTTCTTTGTGCTAACAAAATGCTGGTCGCCGATATTACTATCAAAATTATGAGAAAATTATGCTGTTTTAAAAAAAATGTTTAAAATATGTATGTTAATTTTGGTGTCCATGGACCTTTAAACAACAGAGAGGATATCCAGTGGTTAGTGGCCTAAAGTTTAAAGGTCCATGGCCACGGTCAAACTCACTCGCGCAATTTCTGTAGATTCGAATTAGACATTTAACCTCGCATATATAATATGTCAATTTGAGCTTCATAAATATATGAAATTAATGCGTGAATTCAAACGAAATGCGGCATTACGTTATGTTATGCGAAATATTCTAATCTATCAGTGCCTGCGGTGACGTCATGACCCTAGCCCATATAGATCATGAATATTAATGTCCTAGCCGACGACGTCATCATTCTAGGCTAGGCCATAGCCTATAGACGTCATGAATATTAATATAGTCTATAGGCTAAACTCATGACGTCATCGCAGATCGTCATCGCGGCGCGTTTTCTACGTCATTTTTGTACATCGTCGACTTCAAAGGTAAATTTTTCCATGTTGACAGAACGCTGGGCGTCGATATTACTGTCAAAGTTATCATAAGATTCTGCACTTTCAGGAAAATGGATAAAATGTATATGTTAATTTTGGCGTCCACGGACCTTCAAAGTTAATTGCTCACCGAAAGTTGCGAAAGAGAAGACAAAAGGTTGCCGACAGTTGAGACAGACGTTGCCCTGGTTGTTTAGCAGTGGATTAGTCGTTGAACATCGGTAACACATCGGCAACAGGTCCTGACAGTTGACATAACCATCAATTGATCGATCATTCACTCACTGAACAAGAGACTAAATGAATAGATGATTGAATGCATGCATCAGTCAACTGATCAACTGATCAAATCACATAAATACTGCACTTTCATAATGACAATGAATCATAGATGTGCTATAGCACAAACCAAAAATTGTTAAGTAAAGCAGTCAACCAATAACAATTTGCAAAAGTGCTAGAGTCATCAATATTATAATCATCACAGATTGCATTTTTATATTAACCACATAAATATTAATTAATTACTAACTGTCACTATTTTAATATTACTGTTTAATGACATCTTGAACAGCAGAGCTCAATTATTAGCTACAAACAGGTTTCATCTGACCTCCTTGTCATGGAAAGGTTTGGAGCGTATTGTAAGACAGCCAAGGTCAACAGTCTCCTGCAGTGACGGCGGCACACGCAACGCCTGCAGTTTCTGAAATGCATCTCTTGCCACTTTGTACGCTCCAAGGTTCTTACTCTGCTTGGCTAGCGCATACAGCGTGTTGCTGTTGCATAGCCAACTGGTCAAGAAAACTAAACAAATCATAATCTGCAAACGACAACTTAAAGCAGTTGCGGTTTTTTTCTACATGATTATGGGAAAGAAAGATGTATGGCGGAGTTTTACGCAGTTTTAAGTCAATTCAGAATGCGTCTGGTCACCAAAACAACCTACGCAAACTAAAGTTCTTACAGTTTGTATAGTTGCATTATGTTCTCATCAGTTTTGCTGCTGTCATTCTGCATGCTAGTTGACACAACATGTTCATCCGTGCTTTAATTCATTTGTAGCTCCAGAACTGCTATCACACCACACACTGCTTCTGGCCTACAGCCCGCATTCAAATATTACTGCACATTGCACACGGTTTCTTGCATATTTCAGCTAAAAAAATGCAACTCTTAAGAACGTTGTTTACACACATGTGCCTCTGTTCAGCAAGCAGTACATGCAATTCAGTTCTGACCAAAGGGTGGTGCCGCTCTGCAGCTGGAAAGGTAACTGTAGGTCAAGTGTCAAACTGGCCATGCATCACGAACTTTTATGGTCTACCCATTTACGAGCTTAAATGCCTTGAGAGATAAAGGAAAATGACACATTTAGTTTTTACGCTTACATTTAAGTCTGACAAAAAGTCAGTAAACAAAGGATACACTTTTGATATGCCATTGGGAACATCAGACATGAGATGATGCAGTAAAAACTTGGCCATGTTGAATATCGTCTCGGGCTCATTTGACGTAAATGGCTCATCCTGCAAAAAACAAATGAAAAATGTGTCAACTGATAAGTTAAAGTTCACCAGAAACCACACCGGTAATTCCAATGCTTACACCTGAATTGTAGTTTTTGGCAACAGTTGTCACAAAGTCAGCAAATAACATCAGCCTGTCAGTGACCTGACATAAAATAACGCCAGCACCACTAGAGTGAGTGAGTGAGTGAGTGAGTAGGGTTTAACGTCCCACCGACACAGTATAGGTCATTTCGAGGATGGCCTTTCCAGGCAGAATGCACACAAACACATAATAACGGAACAGTAAGTTTAAAATTTACAGAAACACAAGAGATGCAGAAAAACAAGCTAAACAGTAATAAAAATCCAGTTAAAAATTCCACCAAAGTTGTTAATAAAAACTTTCACATGGAATCACACAGTGTTAATCACCACCCAATGCAGGTGAACAGACCCATTCTTCACCCCAGCCAGCAGGATGGACCAATAATCTACTTGCCTATCCCTGAGGAATAAAAGGGTGAGTTAAGCTGGCTCTGTGAATGTTTTTTGACTCAGCATATACTGTAAAGTGTCAACTGAATAATCAGCAAACATAGTGAAACAGACTAATTATTGATGTCAATAAGAATAGCTAGCAGACCGTGAATCGTTGAATGGAATGATAGACATAGTACATTTCAGCTTTTCGCTGGTAGTTGTGAAATTTCTTAATAAACAAGTCACGTTTTGCTGACTCATCTAAACACGCAAATACAATATATCAACAATATGTACTGATTAAATTTTTATTTAAAAAATTAAGACCACAAAATTTTATTGCATAAGTAATACAATCAAGGACTTGTCTTTTTAAAATAGTCAAAAACATGCATATAAACAAAACATAAAACAACAACTTATCACATATAAATAAATTCAAACATGAAACAACATATCAGCCGAAATACCCAAAATATAATATCATCTTTATTATTTAATTTGTCAACATACAAAGACAGAACACAATTCAAAGGATAGTAAAAATGTTCAAATGTGAAATCATTCATTAATTTAATAAGTGTTTTGTCTTAGATTAGGCCTATCTTTTAATGTAAAAAACTAAATCACTGATTAAGACAAGATGTGAAATGTAGTTCATAGGATGACAACATAACAAGTTTTAGAAACATGAAAACAAACTATGAATAAACAACTAAATTAAATAATTAATAACTAAATAAATAAATAAACAAACATAACAGTATCCGCAAACAAAGTGACCATTCTCCAGCACTGAATAATAACCTGAGACTTTGTGGCACATAAATGTGTTGATATCAGGTGTAACATTATACTAACAGTGACTGGAGTCGAGGTCATCATTGAAAATGTTTGACCCAAAATTCGCAAAAAATGTTGTCCGAGATTGAAGAGAACTGAGGAGAAGAAATTTTTAATAGTAGATTGACATGCCAGTCACTATTTGTTTCGTTATACTTCAAAACCAAAACAAAATATTAGAACAAAAAGCATTTAAACACAAAAATTATCTCAAGTGGGCAAGATTAAGTGGGCAACAGTGCATATTTGTTAACGTTACTTGACATGATGTGGACCAATCGCTTGCAAATACTTTGTGCTGAGGTATATTTATTACTTGTATTAATATTTAGCCAATTGACTGACCGGCGGCCAGGTCGAGACATTGCATGGATAGCTTCCAGTAGTAATAGCCAGCGTCGTTGAATCGACTTTCCACAACTGCATTCTGAGTCAACTGTTCCAGTACTTTGACTGCTTGATCCTCCATTCCAGCCTGGTGGAACGCTGCACGCAACAACAACAACAACCACTACTACTACTACTACTGCTGCTGCTGCTCCTGTTAGCACTACTAATACAGTGAGTCATTGAATTGACTGTGTTTTGGCAGAAGCAGAACCGTTTAACGGATTTGGACTTTGCTGATGACATAGCGATAGTGGCGGAGGAAGAGAACGTATGCCAAGAGATGACTACCAAGCTCGAGAAACAAAGTGCACAAGTCGGACTGAATATAAACCGGGAAAAAACAAAGCCCACGGGAATCACCCAGTGCTCATCACCACAGCCAATAGCCGTTGCACAAGGGAACATAGGATATGCAGAGAGATTCACGAATTGTGATATTTTATGATCCATCATAGCCAGACCCACTCGGCTGACAGTTCATTCATGAGATTCTTGGCAAGATGCTCACAATTATTATCTATGCTGCGTTAAATATCTCTAGGGTGAAAAAGACTATGACAATGATAAACAATGGCTCCACTGGCAACATTCATACTGTACTGCTATCTGTTATGTTTTTCTGTACTGTTTACTTTTATGTCGTTTTTTGGCATAATATACTCCAACTTAGTATATAAAATCTACTTAATTTAATCAATCCCATGTAAGCTGCATTTGTCAACTTCTAATGAACAAACATGATTATAAAAATTAATCAACATAATGCTATGAACGCAAGTCTTGTATTTGCCAAGGGGGTTGTAAACCACTGAGATAACCTACTACCAAATCTCGTCATCCTGTGGGGAAACCACGGCTGCTGTCTAATGCAATGTTATTTTCAGCCGCACCTGATTGGACAAAAAGGTTTAGTGGGGTGCACAAGTGTGACAGATGGACAGACGGACGGACCGCACTGCAGTAATATCTGTTGCTATAGCTGCTAACCTTGCTGTGCCTCCTCAAATTTGTCGTTCTCAGCGAGCCACTGTGCATATGGCAGATAGACGTCATTCTTGTGCTCTGGATACTTGGCGGCAAGCTGGAACGCCTGGATGCGTACACAAAGCCACATACCTCAACAGTCACCACCATTTCCTCCTTCAATAATTACCTCCGCCAAGAAGGTAATGTTTTTGCCAGACTTTGTTTGTTTGTCTGTCCGTCTGTTAGCAAGATAACTCAAAAAGTTATGCACGGATCTTTCTGAAATTTTGAGGGTATGTCGGGAATGGCACAAACTACCAGTGATTCAATTTTGGGGGTGATCCGGAAAGAATCCTGGATTCTGGATCACTTTGAAATTTTCGTTACCATTGCTTTCAATGGGGCATAAGGGAAACTGCTGCAAAACTGAAGATGGTGCTGCCACCTAGCGAACAACATTGCCTTGGCGGAGGTGTGTGGGCTCTGACTGCTTTCTAGTTGTTAAAGTTTTCCGATTCTTGAACGATATTCGAATACAGTCCTCACTGAAGTAAAATTCAGAAACCGTGGGCATACGGCATTGCAGCTGTCAGATGCCCATCCTATGAACTCCAGTGTTTATGGCCTTGTGATCTGGGCCAGCATGCATAACAACGTCGTAGCTTAGTTTGGACATAAGGCGTACGTTGCGACTACTTCCAAACTATAAAGTTGCGTTCGACGGCATGCAAAACGCTGTCATAGCAAGCGACTTAGTTGACATCGGGTAAGTTTGACTCTGGAATTTCCTAGCTAAACGCACTCCGCCTCAACCGGCCTGCAGCTAAAAATAGATATGGCCTGACTTGTCGTCTGCTGCAGTCTCGGGCGTGCTCAAGCCTAGTTACAGCTCCATTGGCTAAGTAAGAATGCGCGATGTGAACAAATAAAATTTATCGAATGCTAAAAGTTTTATTCAGCAACTTTTTGATACTGCAGTTAGTTTCAATAGCGTAATTGATTAACCAGAAGTCCTTTACGATGCATGATGTGATTGCAGATTCTCCACAGTGACGTTAGTTTACATCGACAACGATGGACTAAATATTTACGACAGGTCGCTGGAGCGACTAGAGTTAGTTCGGACGTAGGCGTATAACTAGTGCCACGTCGTCGTTATGCATACAGACTTAAGCACTAGGTCCGACGTAATTCGATTTTAGTTTGGAAGTAAAGTTATGACATTGTTATGCATATGGCCCTGGCCATTCCAGCAGCTACTAATCTTGACAGAATCATTTGATCTTCTTGATCTTTTAGCCCTTTACATGGCTGTAAAAAATTATATTAAGAGCAAAATAGCAAACATCATATCTACAGCTGTCCATGGCAAAACATCCTAACTACAAACTGCACCATTATTCAGAATGCCACTTAAATATTCATTTGACCACAAAAGGAAATATGGCAAGCAAATCTGGATGATGTTTATTAACAAACTTTACAAGAAGATTAAAAGCACTGAAAAAAGTCTAGAAAAAACATTGCATAAAAAGTTGTTTTCAATGTTCTTGAAATGTCATCAAAAATCATAAGATGTTCTGCCATTCAACCCTCAATATATTATGATAATACAAATATTAAAAACAGTGGTTTACATCGTCCCAGGTCTTGGCCTTGACGTACAAGCTGACTAGTGCCTGGATGTCACCCATCTTCATGTAGACCTCCGACGCATAGGCATACTGCTCGAGCCGGGTGAGATAGAGACCGCAATGTGACAACGCATCGCGGTCTGCCTTGTCCAACTTACGAGCCACGTCGATCAGCCTACGACCAGCACAGCAAGCAGAGTTAACATCAGACACACAGACAGGAGCTTCAAACGCAACAGGCAAGTCTCACTTGAGTGCACGGCAGATCTTAATCGCACAGCAAATTAATCTATCTGCTAACCTCCCAGCATTGAGTAAATATGCCGTGTCAAAGAAAAAATGCCGCTCTTTTTATTTTTGTTACATCTTTGTCGAATGCGATGTCATCCAATTTCAGTAATTTCCAACGAGAAGATATCGCAGGAAATTTGTAACACACACACACTACTGACCACATATCAGTTGATATGTCTGCATGTACCGTGTAAAAACTAGCAACAACTATAACTGCATAGAAAATAGTGCCAAATATGGAGTCTCCACACGGAAGTCTAATGGTCACATCAGATATTGCTAACATTAACGTAATACAAATACAAGGTTCATGTTAGCAAAGCAAGTGTTCAAAGTGCCGCCAACAGTTCTCATACAGGCGTGCAGCCATCCACGCCACTAATTAATTATCTTGTCAATGACATGCTGCTGCAGGAGATAAGACCATAGAACAATCAGGCACATTTCAATGTTCAAACAACAGCTCTGATAATATGATTGGACTTTTAAAGTATACTTATACAAAGAAACACTGACATATCAGCCCATCCGTTCTCCCCAATGATCTCAATTGCCTTGACATATTCTCCGGCAGTAATGTACATCTCAGCAGCAGTCTTTGGCTCGTTCAGGTTGCTTGCCCAGTCTGCTTGCTTTGACATCAACAACTTACGCTCTGAACCGTCGTCATCACCGACAAAGTCCTGTTCAAGATTCACGCAAACACAGATCACAGGTGATGTAGAAAACCAACGCAAAAAGTGGGTGACACAGTAAGCAAATAAGTAATAATAATGATTAAAAATTCCATTCATGACAAAACTTTTCTGTTTACTGTTGCCCATGCATTCTAATTGTAATGTAACAAGTATCTTTGTTTCTTACTGGAGATACTGACAGCGATTTCACAGATTCCGCAGCTGGACAAAAGAGAGAAAAAAGCAAAGTAAGTAAGTAAGTTTGAGTGTTTACAGCTGGTACAATAAAGCAAACAAGTCACACAGTGCTGCAGCTTTAAATGAACAAAAAAGCCATCTTTAATAGTCACTTATAATGTTACTCCGTCAGATCTCAATCGAGTGGTTGTTCCACAGCCACAGACCAGCTGCTGTGAAACTTCTGTTACCAGTTTGTAACTGTGACCGTGGCATAGCACACATGTAGAGTAGACGTCTAATGATCTAAGATGACAACATCCCACCTCCATAAGGATTGAGGAAAAAAAGAAAAAGATGACAAAGATAACTAAAAATAGACAAAAAAGTAGGCCTTAATGGGGGGGGATAGCTTGAGAACTTGCATAAATACCTTAGCAAGGTCAAACATGCGAAGGTCGGTGTACATTGACATCGCTCGTGATTGCTGACCGATCTTCTTATAGATGCGAGCGGCGTCGGTGAATTTACCCTGCACCGCGAAGACGTCTCCCAGGAACAGCTGCATGTTGGCGTCACCACGCCGACGACGTTCCTGACAACACAGTGACATCACTGTCAGTCAACACATTATAATAACATAGGTCAAGCAAGACATCTTAATAAAACTGCGACAATCACAACAACCTCAGAACTTTTAAATACACTACAACTGAACGTTAAAGAGTGTGTACAGAAAAACCTTATGGAAAAGCCATCACAGTGTCAACTTCAGTGTCAACTGCCATATGGGATAACCCACCTTCTGTCACCAGTGAAAATGCAGGCCGGCTGGCCAGGACCTGATTTGACTACCGAATGGCCATACGTAAATTGCGAAAATAAAATAACAGTGTCAACAGTCTAAAAACAAGCAACAAAAGTCGACAGTAAAGCGACTGCCAGAGAGCTGTTAAACGTTAAAGTTCAGTGACACTAGCCATAGGCTACCTCCATGTTGCTGATGAGGTCCAAGTATTTCAGATCCTTGATGCGTATGAAAGCTTTCTTTGCTGTCTCAACATCAAGAGCTTCGAGGGCTGCGTGTGCCAAAGTCTCCCAGTCGCCAGTCGTCACTCCAAGGCAAGCAATTGTCTGCGCCTCTCTGATACACACATCAGTAGATCAGTGCGCTACTGTCACAGCATACACTGTGGGATGCTGTTTATGTCTACGACCATGCTTTCAGATTACATGCTAGTAAACCTTAATCAGTAAGTAAATGACACAAAATTTCACTTAGTGCATAATATTCTAAAAAAGACATTTACCGAAGCATTTTCTTCTCCACATGTTGATACATCGGAGCAGAAGGTGGAACAGCAATGGTAGAGAGCACATAGCAATGCAGGCAATAAATACTTGAACCACGAAAACCAACAACAAAACCCTGGACACAGAATGAACAAAACTCACATTACAGATGAAATTTATACTGGAAATTCTTCTTAAAATATGTGCTAATTTTTGTGCAAAAAAAAATGCACAAAACTGTGTGGAATTGTCAGCACATCAGTACTATGTAGGCTCGTAGGCAAATATGTAAGCCTGTATTTGGCAAAAATTACAATACAAAGAAAATGGACAGAATAATTAACTCATGCCATGACATGTGTAAAGTAAGCATAGATTATGCACATTTCTGCATAAAACCAATATATACAATAGTACAATGAAACCAAAAAATAACAATATAAGATTCTTCCTCATTTATGTGTATTACTGAATACTACTTTTATGATTTCACAGTATGAGGCGCATTCAACCAAATACACGTTTCCTATAAAAGAAACCTATCTATGTAGTTACTGACTTAAGAGTGAAAGTAGACTTTGACAACATCAAAATAACTTGGCTATAAAGTTGAGACTTTTGTTGCAATGCAGTGGACTGAAAACAGCAGGCAACAAACGATCACAGGCTACTTTTAGTTCCAGTGAGGCACACCAATGGACCAATCACGCTACTGCCAGACCCATCAAGAAACTAGCATTAATGCTACCTGGAATTTCTGCTGGTGAACAGGAAAATTTCCAGCCTTAATGTTGAGAAATCCGCGGCCACTAAAACACAGCATGTCTTCGTGTTCCGTGTTCCATGAAACGCTGTCGGCATTCGGCTCCTGAAACATTTTGTCTGTTATGTCACTGAATACTTTGTTGTAAAAATCAAGCTCCATGCATTACACTGAACAGTGTCATGGCTATCATTTTACCTCCATCTGGTTAAGCTGACGTATCACTGCTCATTATTAAAATGCAGCAAAAACACAAAATAGCCTACTGTATTATAGAGCAAGACCACCCATCTATTCTATTCAGCATTAGCATATCATAAGTGGCATAATATGCCAAGTGCTTAAGATTGTACCTCAGATATATCTAAATCATAATCAAACAAGACAGCCTGCTACAGTACTTCTTAAATCACAATACGAATCACAGCTAGATACTGTAAACCTGATAGAGTAGTTCTTTGGTCCTGATGTTGTAGACAAGGCATGTTCCGAACTCGTCGACGACGGCCAGCTTCTGACGGTTAGCATTGATGTCAATACAGCGCAGAGATGTGTTCAGCTTCAGCATTGTCATTGGGAACGGATTGTCAATGAATATCTGCAGCACCTGTCAAGATAATTGCAATAACATATTAATAATAATAATAATAAGCATTAATGCCAGGGTTGAAAATAAACTTTTCATTGGTTTGATTGGGTTTCATTACTATTACTGATATAAAAATCATACTCAAAATATCTTTAGTTATTACGCGCAAAAGCAGCTACTACTTTCAGCGCGTCTTAGCCATCGCAATTCTGTCTGTCTGTCTGTCCATCACATGGGTGGATCAGTCAAAAAAGGTGCAAGCTAGAATCACCAAATCTTCACCGTCGGCTGCCTGGAAGACTCTTGTTTCCGGAGCCATAAAGCTTATTCATAAATTCGAAGGGGGTCACCCTGAATGAGGGCCCTAAATGAGAGGGGGTTGGCAAAATTTGTGATTTTGGGCCAATAAGTTGCTGTATCTCAGTAACGGTGCGAGATAGGGCCTAGGTCACTATTAATCACTAATAAAATATGGTACACTGGCTCTCGATTGGCGCCCAATTCAATGATCTTGAATAACCTTGAACGCCAAAATAGGAGGTTTTATTGATTTTTTGGCGATTTCAGGCTGCGAGACACATTGCAAGAACGAATTGCGCCGATACCAATTGAGATAGACAAGACATGGACAAGCTGCGTGTGAAATTTTCAGCATTAAACGTAGATTTCGACGGACCATGTCTCGATTTTTTAGGTTCAAGGAAACCTGCGCATGAGGGCATCAAATAGTGGTACCCCCGTAAAAGTCGCGACAAAGTGGCTGGAGATAAACTGACAGTTTGCGAACAGGAACTGCTATAGGCTTTCGCGTGTCTCATGAGCATTAGCTCAAATTTCTTGTTTTTCCAGTTTTTAGAGTAAAAGGAAAGTTCATGTTATTTCCATTCTGTTCATTTTTAGCATATGCTATTTATGTTATATTCAGTTTCTTATTGCCTTCAATGTAACAGAAAATCAAATCTTTCTACAAATGACACAGTTAGGGGGACGGACACTCACTTGGCCGGTCTTAAGTCCAACGAGCAGACCTTCACGTGACTGTGGACCTCCGATGGCTTTGACGTAACGTACCTGTGACTCCATCAACCACTCACGCTGCTTCACGCCTTCAAAGTTCAAACACTGCAGACTCTTTTCCTGTGCACACCAGCTCTACGTTGCACCCGTCAGTGGTTAAACACTGTCTATCATAGCTGTCAACAATAATACATCTCAGAGCTATCGAGAGTCACCTGCCACATGGGATCAGCCAATGCAGGTGAATGCATCCCACTTTAACTCTGGCTCTGGGGTAAGTAAATGGGCTGGGCAGACTGATGCTCAATTTACTTTCCAAAGAGAGATGGAAGGTCGGCTGATCAGCTGACCTTTGTAGTTGGTTGCCTATATACCAAGATGCTTTATCTGTCATCGCATTCTACACAGTCAAAATCACGACCTTTTGACTGTGAGTCAAGCATCTTAAAAATTACACCACCAAGCAACCTGTACTGGGCAACTGCTCTGTCCAACGCTGCGAAATTCCCCAGCATTCCTCGGACACTTCGATGCTGGAATTACCCACGTCATGCAAACTAACAATACGTGAAATGACATGTAGCAACAAAACAGCAAAATAACACAGTGCAAAGCAACAAAAAGCACAGTCTAAAATATTCCAACTGCTACTACACCACTACACCATACATCAGCGTGTCCCCAAATGTGCGGCTGAAAAGTCTTCTGAGACGATATTTCCTATTAGACATCCTTGTTGTGTCTTTGGGGCACATATGTCAGCCTGAACTTGCGATGGTGATTGGTCGTCATTAGATATTCACCTCTGCCAAGGAGGTTATGTTTTTGCCGGTTTTTGTTTGTTTGTCTGTCTATGAGTCAGCAAGATAACTCAAAAAGTTAAGGATGGATCTTTCTGAAATTTTCTGGGAATGCTGGGAATAGCAAAAACTACCAGTGGTTCAATTTTGGGGGTGATCCGGAGGAATCCTGGATTCTGGATCACTTTAAAATTTTCGTTACCATTGCTTAAAAGAGGGGGAATAAAGGAAACCGCTGTCAAACTGAATATGGTGACACCACCTGGCGAACAACATGGCCTTGGCAGAGGTCTGCAGGCTTTGACTGCGTTCTAGTTTACAATGAGCTAAATGTGTGTCTCAGACAATTAGCATCTCATTCTGTCCAACAGCATGAGCATGACAGACGGACAAACAAACAGACTGACAGACCACATCACGAACTCACAAGGCAGAGTACGAGATGATTGGAGCAGAGAATGAGCAGAAAGCAGTCGATTTTCTTGTGAAACTTTTCCTTGATTCGGTACTGCATGTCATTCGGGTCGTCGGATGACACTTCGTAGATAACAAACTTCTCAGGCAGTTGAACCTGCATACAGAGTTAAAGATAACGATAAACTTCAGTAGTATAGTAGTTTAATGCTAATTAACTACAGTCAAACAATTTAGTACACAAGCAAATAAGTCAGTAAGAAAGCTATAAAGGCAGGATTTAACAATCACAAAATTGCACATTTTAATTCAAATTTTCCCATTTTAGAAACGCAAACTCCAAATCCATATAACTAGTAGTTGCATATTAAGTGATAGGTGACTTATGCCTAATGAACAATAACACAGTTTTTGTAAATAATTAGTCACGATCATTGCAGTGAAGGGTGGTCATGTTTAACTTGGGGTTCAAACTGACCACCCTTCCTTCACTGCAACGACTGAGGCTAATCGTTTCCAAAACTGCAGACTGCCTGATCCGTGTAAAACATCTGTTCTGCTGTTTATGCACCAATAAGCAGAGTGACGTTTGTTTTCAGAAGATAAAGCCTCAAACAAAACACAGTAAATAAAGAACTTGTAACTCACTGCAAGTCGTTGCTTGTATACAGCAATCTTCTTCACCAGCTCTCGACATTTTATTCTCACTAACCAACAGAAAATAAATGAATAATAACTTTTAAATGTTTGCTTTTAAAGTGACAACTTGGTCCAATACAGCACATGCTGCTGCTCTGAATGCTTCAGATTATTGCTCAGTTTCCACTGCAGTTAACAGGACCCATAGAATAAACAGCATTAAAGTAACGGAGAAATAAATTGCAGTTCTGGTGCCCCATCTGTCACTCAGTCAACAACATCATAAAGCTCAAAAATGTGTTTGTTATAAAAATGTGCCATTAAATTTTATATAATACAAAAACTGTCACTGTAGCATAAGTAAGAAAACTTGAAAGCAGAAAAAATTTAATAAACTTTATAGTGACAATAATAGTGCCGTCATACCAACACCTAGACAAAAACGTCTTTAGCAGCTGTTCAGATGGTTCAAATTGAATGCCAGTTTGTCTCAGGACTGTTCCACAGTTTCAGGAATGCTCCAGCTTACCATACTCAGTATAAAGGTAAAGGTAAAGGGAGCCATGGCCCAGCTGGGGCGTAGGCAGGGTGCTCATCTCGCACTCGCGGCCGTTGAGCCCGTAGGTGGATAAACCACTCGAGTCCGTGATGCATGGTCAGTGCGATGCCAGACCTACGGTTACCTTCCCAGCCTCGGGGCATCACCGCCCTTTGACCAGTACCAAATTATACTGCTTGGTGACAGAGGCACATGTGTGTGAACAACTTGCCTAAGGTCGTTACCCGGCAGTGTCCTGGTGTGGAGTCGAACCTGTGCCTCTGAGTGACCTCAGGATTACAAGTCTGGCACGTTACCGTTAGACTACCGAGCCAAGTACTCAGTATGCTATTATAATACTACATAACTTACATATGGTATTTAGAAGTGAACGTTTCTATCTGTACAGTATACAGAAAAAACTCACTTATTTCTCTATTCACTGACTCTACCTAAACTTTTTATACTCAGTGGCCCAGCCTTTACTGTGTGTAAATCTGCAACTGATTGAGAAATGAACCCTTCTGCTGGCTGAGCAGATGTTGTACAACAATGTCAGTCATGTTCTCTCGGTAAGCATATCGGTCGCGGAAGATGCCGTGAATTGTATAGAACGTCAGTTGATACATCACCACCGAGCCGTCCTGGGTGCCGACCGCCTACATACCCCAGTCGCAATCTACCAACACGATGACAAAACATGCAGCTGTCCATCCAGATGCCAAGTGTCTCAGGCGCTGACAGTAAATTAGACCAATACATACTGTGATTACATGAGTATGCACCATTTTGCTGAAGTTTTTGAGGTTTGGTGACTATAACTTTTTACACTGAAATAAAAAAAATGACACACCCAATTCACGAAGATGTTCGCACCAATTTCGTTTTCTTGCCAACCACTCCACAAAATTTTATCAGAAACTGTTTGTAAATTTCTGAGTAAACCAGCTGACAAACAAACAACTGAACAGACCTGAGAACATAACCTGCAGACAAAATTCTATAACCAGTACTCAAAGATAAGTTGGTTTATGACTTTCAGCAGTCATTTTATACTTTCTATTAAAGGAATGTCCAATAACCATTACTTTACTCTTTTCCTGGTCAGAAATAAGCTTGCATTTATGTGACCATGATATTAACTTTTCAAGATCAAGAGAAAAAGCAGCTTCTCTCTAATTTCGTCATTGTTCTATCCTTCTGGGATGACCTTCTTCAGATCTTCTTATAGACATTATAATTTCCAACACTTTGGTACAGCTGCAGTTTCTTCCAAGCGTAATTTTTAATGTTCTCTCCTTTTCACTGGTTTGTACAATTTTTACAACGTTGATAAGTGAACAAAATAAACTCACAACACAGTTGGCATCGGGTCGAACCTCGGCAGACCAGACCCATGATGGCAAGTCACCGACGACACCAAGCTGGACTCCGTCACGTGAATAAATGTTACACTGCTTGTTGGATCCACCAGCCAACAAAAACTCACCCTTTGAGAACCAGCTTATAAAACATGGATCATAGTCCAACTGCCGGTCTTTGCCAATCTGTTTCACACACCATTATTTAGCAATATTCATTACAAATATCGTATATAAGATGCAACAGAACAAGAAAAAAAGAAGCAGACCAGGACTGAGACACTTAAACACATTCTTCAAAAGTCAACCTAAAAAACTACCAAAACCACCCCAAACTTACTCTAATTTTAATTTCTTGCTCCACTAATAATGAAACATTTAATTAACAGTTGTTTCTTCAAAATCCTAAACCTACAAATTTGCAACTTTTTGCATATTTATACCATGTGGCTAGTATCTAGCATAGCTCATTCCGATAACTAAAAATACCACAACCAATCAAGCTGTGTTTTTTAAAACAAAAACAGGCTTAACCTTAAAAAACCCTAAACCCAACAAAACCCACCATCTTTGGCTTTAAAAAAATCGAGACAAACATACAGCAGCAGCAGAAGAATACTTAACAACATCATTCAGTACATTCGTACACTTTACAGCAGTGGAAAATCTCATCGATATGAGCAGTAATGAACATAGATTATGGTTCTGTCTATACAACAACACGCAATTACATGGCAACTGTAACCTCCTTCACATAACTCAATCATATGTCAGTCACAGTTTAAATATGCTGGCATCACTAAACCAAGAATGTCATTCATAACGTTGATGTAATGTCATTAGCCTACAGCAGTTTATTAGCAACAAAATATCAAAAATTAGACTGATGTGCTCTATATATATTTTACAGCACAAACAGCCATGGAGTACATCAATAATGTGAAATTTTGCATTTTGTTTATCCTGCATCTTTTATCTGCAATATATTTTGTATTAGCCTAGTTTTTCCCAGCAGTTTAGTCATCAGTGAGTGAATAGTTTCTTAATGGCACATCAGCACAAGACAGGTCATTCGGTGCCATAGCTTTATTCATCAGATAGTGTTAACTCTACAGAGATCATTGCAACTATATTAAATCCAGCATTCGTGCTGGCACATTTTTCTCATATAAAAACTTGAAACTTAACCGATAGACCTGATACACACGATTCATAAAGCATACACTTATACCTGTTTTTACGACTAATGGTGCACAGAACTTGTGCATCAAAAATGCCATCAATTACATTATAGCTACAGCAGCAGCAAGAGAAAAAAACAGCAGCAAAAAAACACAAATGACGACAATGAAAGAAATACAAAAACAACAATGATAATGATAATAATAACCTGTTTGCCGGACAGCTGGTAGAAGGTTAATTGCTGTTCCCAGTCGGTGACTGCAAGAACGTCACAGGCGTCATCTCTGCACGTATAAACATTCACATCAAACAATAAAAAATGTTGGTGCCAAACGCCAACATAATATACAGCCCTTCCATCAGAATCCCCTATGACAAGTATCGTAAGTTAAATGCACATCCCCTGATAGAAACTGCAGCACTGAATCTCTATAATTGAATCTATGTTGCCTGCAAGTCTTTAGCTCATGGCTATTGCTTCGACCATCTGTCCACCTGCCAGTACGTCAAAAAAGCAGTAAAAAGTGGTGTGACAACAATTATAGCAGCAAAAGAACAAAAGATACTAGTTCAAATGCTAACTTGTTTGGACTCCACTGAACGGCAGATATTGGAGCTGAACGCTCAATCTTTTTAATCTCCTCCAGCGCCTAACATAAACACACACATAAAATACTCAGTCAAGCCATCAATTATGTTTAATTCAAGCAGCTCAGACCATATAAGTAAATGAACTAATAGTTTTATGTTGCAGTCGACACACAGCAAGTCATTTTAAAGACAAACAGTGATAGAAAAAAAACAGCGCAAAAATCAAACCAAGAAATGTAAAAAAAACCTAAATAACAATAATAGCACATACATACTGTAGGTACACAAATGTGCATAATATTAACCAACTAAAGATTTGCACACACAGTCCACTATTTGGAGGTCTTCCTCTCCGATGTATGCCATCGATCAGCAGCCCCATCTCTACCAATCAATCACCTGGCATTGTACCCGGCAAATAAACAAAAAATAAATAAGCAAGGAAAGCAAGAGATGATGACCTTGTTGCGGATGCTAATGACTCCACTGTACAGAGCTATGGCACAGTATTGTCCATCATTGGTCCAGGAACATGACATTGCCCGTGAACTGATTTTGCTCTTCGATATACCCTTCTGATCAACCAGCCACAAGCCTGCCATATACAACGTCATAACAAACAACAGGCCTAAGCAACGTTCTGATGCCTCCAACGGGCCATCAGTGCTGATGAGTGCAGTCACTACATGTGAACTTCAGAGAGATTAATGATAGCACTAATTAATCCTAGGCTGCACAGTCCAACTATGGTTCTAGCCAAAATCTGGCTATTTTTATAATTCCAGCAAAAAACTCGTCTTGGCTTTGTCCATTTTTTAACTAGATTTTACATCTGTGACCACACTGTCTGGAGTGGTATAAGCTTGCACTGTGAGCTCGCTTGAACACTCCAGCAGTGCGCAGCACTACACTGACAAAAACTCAGTTTCAGTGTGAGATACTGATTTAACTCTAGAGCAAATCCAGCTAGATTTACCTCCACAAATTAGGCCAAATATTGCTCTGGTCAAATTTAGGAAAAAGAAGCCCAGCACTGCCTTTCTATTAATTCTTCACTTAGCATCGATCAGCATCCCAATGTTGACAACATGATGCATGTAATGCAATACTCTGTTATGCTAATACCAGTTATCTAACTATCTGTAACACAGATGTGCCATAGTCACAGAGAACATCAATGTACTAATGTAAGCACCAAAATTACTGCAATCAACTGACGACAGGAAGCAGACATAGTTTAAATACAAACAGGCCCATCAAGAAGGTGGGGTAAGGGGTAAGCTACCCCGGGCCCTGCAAGATTTGGGGGCCCCACCGTCGCCCAAAAATACAAAGTGCACCAGAATGCACCATTTTAATAAGAAATTTTCCAAAATTTTCTCCCCACAGGGGCCCCACAAGAATGTTTCCCCGGGCTCCGGTGTGGCTCTTAATGGGCCTGAATACAAATGTTTACAGACTGACAAATGTTTCTACTTTGAAGAAACATGCAAGCAAAACACAAAACAAGTGATAAACACAGAAAACAAGCAATCAACACACAACAATGTGGCTGCCTCACCAATATCAGTCCACCCACATGACATGAGACAATGAATGACAGGATTGAAAGCAATGCATTGGATAGCCTCAGTCAGCCTAGCACACAAACAAGCAGCATGATATTTTACCACTACGCATGATGTGTAACTCACTTAGTCATATTCACAAGCACACACATGCTCAGCATCAATCTGACAACCAGACCTCAATGCAACAATGAGTTATGCCTACAACTACTTGAGAAAATATACAAATGCATGTACCTATTGCAGCCACTCTTCAGCAATGAGAAATTTCCACACTTTAGTCAAACAAATGTTTCACGAACCTCAGGTGTTCACTAATAAGGGCAATGGATGACCACAAAATGTGCTGTGGTTATCATTAGCTCGTGCCAAACAGCTACAATTCAGGTATTGTAAAACCACCCTGGACATGATTCTGACTTGTGTAAGTAGCAAAACAGAGCAAGTACTGGACCTTTGAGCTTTACACTTCAGTAGGTTACAACTGCACACAATGTAGCATAAGGCAAAAGAAATATCAGCAGAATAAACAACGGAAAAACCTACGAATATCTCAGTACACCCTCAAAACTGTCAGACCAAATGATGACACTTCTATCAGCAGAACCCGACGCAAACCGCTTTCCATCTCTGGCATATGCCACACAGTAAACAGTGTCCTTGTGACCCTTGAGAGACTGCACCAAGTTGCCAACTGCAGACTCATACACATGAACTCTGTTACCAGCGGCTACCACGAGCCGCGATCCATCAGGACTGAAGCACAAGTCCCATATACTACAACATCATACAACAGCAATACTTTGTACAGACCGACAGTAATGGCAGCTACTGTTATTTCTATCAAACTGCTACTGCAATTTGGTCTTTTTTCTGCCAGCCATGGCAGCAGTGCTCTTGGTTTCTAAAAACTTTATTCATGCCAATTTATAAAAAAATAGCATATAATCTACGATGGTTTAACGATATCATGTTCTTTCTCATTTGATTTTATTATCCAGCTTTTTAAATAATTTTATGCTAAATGTCCACTTGACACACTATCCCCAAAACACCCCATTGCTGCAATATCCAGCAGGAGATTGACAATTATCATCCAGACCCAGACCCAGTTATTTACTTACTTAAAGGCCAATAGCACATTACATTGCAAACAAAAAAGCAACAACCGTTCTTCTTCAGTAGACAGTCAAACTTCAACTTGTTGAAGACTCCGAAGACCGTTTGCAATGCGTAAATAAGTAAGTAAATGATTTATAAAGTGCCAAAGTCTCTGTACGCAGTGAATACTGAGCAGCTCTGCAAGCAGCCAATGCCTATCATTACTTGGACTGTAACACAGTTGCTAAGGACGCTTAAAGGCACCACCTGCCCAACTGCGGATACCCCACAAACCAGTGCAACAAAGATAATAACAATTCCCCTCCACAGCTTATTTAACTCTAGCACCGCATACCACTGTCCAACTTTTTCCTTGTCTTGAACTTTATCTAACCACACTTGCAACGCTTTCATCTTGTAGCAAACCAAACGCACGGAATGTTATGTCAACTCTATGTAGCTTCTTTGTTTACATAGATACATTGCTGTTACGGTCTCAGCAGGGATAAATAATTATCTTTATTCCCTGGGTCTCAGCCAGAGACAGGGAATAAAGATGATTATTTATCCCTGACCAGAGATGAGCAGTAAAATTAAATCAAAAATTGGCTCGATTGCCGGTAATTAGTAAACCATCAATAAAATAGATTTTGCTGTTTCTGATCGAATACTTCTTGCCGAAAAACAAACTTTAAAAAACTGACCTCATGTCAGACACGCCGCTGTTAAACACAGTGTGTGAAATCAACTTTTGCTACACTGACAAATGCAAGATTATACACATTGGACATAGCAACTGTCATGCTGACAGTGGCAATAAATTGGAAACAGTAGATGAAGAAAAGGATTTGGGAGTAATTGTGAGTAAAGATTTAAATTGGGGTAAACATGCAGTTTAGCGGCCTAAACAAAATACACAGTCAGCTTACTGCCTATACGGGCCAAAGCGTGCATGCGGTCAGTTAACCCTAACCCTAATCCTAACTCTAACCCACCCTAACCTAATAAACCTAAGCCTAACCCTAAGCTTCGTCTGTATATAGGCGGTAAGTTGACTTTGAATCTCGTTTAGGCCGCTAAACTGCATGTTTACCTAAAGTGGGATAAACAGTGTAGTCAGGCAGTTAAAAAAGCTAATAGGATGCTTGGGGTAATAAAAAGAAATTTTACCGATAGGTCCAAGGAAACTATTATGCCTTTGTATAAAAGTCTTGTAAGACCGCATTTAGAGTATTGTGTTCCAATTTGGAGCCCACATTATCAAAAGGATATTGAGTTAGTCGAGGGAGTTCAACGTCGTGCAACTA
>Ga0209367_1001745_pt1 | contig 27530 bp, 21 predicted proteins | sample WorMetLIZISLAND2_FD_187412 | JGI IMG/M metagenome (GOLD analysis project Ga0209367, IMG submission 187412) | Marine gutless worms symbiont microbial communities from Max Planck institute for Marine Microbiology, Germany - Olavius geniculatus... ...
CCCATCGCCCTCCCAGTGCCAACCGTCGTCGTCGTCCGTTACGTCGCCGGCGTCCCCCCGACCTCGCCCGCAGATCGCCCCAAAGCCGCGTCTCGACGTGCGTCGACGCCGAACCAGCGCCGGCGAGTCGACGACGGACAACGACGACCACTATCACGGCGGACCTTCACCGGCGTCTAGGCACCATGACGCCGGCAGCGGTTCGTCGTCCCCGCCGCCGCCGTCAACGACCACGTCGCCCGGCATCGCCATGCTGGCGTCGGTCATGGCGGCCGCCAGCAGCCAGCGCATGTCCGAGCGCTGTCGGCAGCCCGGTCAAAGTCCGTCGTCGTCAACCGGGCGACGAACTGGCGCCGCCGACGACGTGAAGAATTCTGCTGTCCCCGCCGTGTCTACCTGTGCTCGTCCGAGCTCAGCCAGCGCCCTTTTAAGGACAGCTGCTACGGTAGTAGTGAACGGTAGCCCCGGTAACTCAGCCAGCTCGCAAACGCCGCGGACACACAGTGTGACTGGAACTTCGAGTTCGACGTCTGTAGGCAGCGGCGCTGCTAAGAAACTGCCAACAGGCACAGACGACCAGAGCGTTAGTTTAGCACGAACGTCGACATCTCCCGTCGAGTCGCCGCGTCGAGCATCGTCGTCTGCAGCCGTCTCGCCTCCCGTGCCGCCGAAACATCCTCCGAATCAGTCGTCCAGTCCGGTGAAGCATCATCCTGACGCCGCTGTTCCGCCGAGTTTAGTTTCTAGTCCGTCGTCGTTGAGTTCGTCTGGATCAGCGGCTTCAGTGAGGCGTCTAGGTTGTGTCGGCAACCCTCCTCCCGCCCCCGGTGAAACGAGCACGCTGCCGTTTGCCAACGAAAACGTCGGCACGATTCGTCAGCGAGGAAATGTCCTCGCGTCCTCCGAACTGCCAGCAGCTTCACTGACGTCCGTCAACGACGGCGTCGCAACCACGTCAGGTATGCTTCGTTCACCTTTACTTCATATTTTAGTGAGGAGCAAACAAAAGTATTCCAATAAGCAAACGTTGTCATTTGCCATTCAACTTTTGCCTAGTATTTTTTTCGTTTGTTCGTTACTGACCTCGTCGCTACAGCGCATCAGAAACGTTTGTGCTTTTGTGGTATGTAATGTGTGTGTTGTGTGCTCTACTGATTGCTTGCACGACCAGTCGCTTATATCAATTTGGATCTTACTGAAAATTCCACCTGAAGAGATTTTACAAGATTCTTTAGCGGTTATTGCTATTCGTATAGACAATGGAGAATAAAACACAGTCCTCGGCAGAGGTTTGAAATTCTAGTTTCAATTTTAGGCTACTTTATTGTTGCACGGTTTGCTGCTTGTGTTTTGATAAAAACTGAAAATGGATAAGTTACAATTGAGGAACCTAATAGACATTCAGGTTGTCTGCCTAAGCTAGAACTCTGTACGCTATGTTGCCATTGCTAAGAACAACAATTATTTTCCGAGTTGTTTATAATATTATTTAAATGATGACGATTGTGATTACTTTTCAGATGTTCAGAAAACGCCGCAGCGACCAGTTCCGAAAAAGAAACCGAAGATGGTAATGAGAGATGGCAAGCTGACACCGGTAACAGCAGAGTAAGTATTCGTGGGGCGAAACACACACTGATTCGTTTTTTTCGTAACAACGACGTCGATTTGCGAAACAATTCTACTAACGCTAGTCTGTTACACGGTCGACGAGGTGGTAAATGTAAGCCTACACTGTTAGGGGCGTCATTTAGTGAGGGCTGGAGGGGTCTACGGACCCCCAATATTTATGATTTTAATTTTTTTAAATTTGTAAATCGTACCATTGGAACAGTGTTAGGCTACTGCTGCAAGCACAATACGTTACGTGGACTGAGATCCGCTCCCCCTCAATGATTTACTGAAAATGACGTCACTGTACACTGTCGTTCATTTAGTCACACTGGAGTGCATGGTCCGTTGAACTGTCAACCCGTTATACCACTGCACACATAGTGCTATATAGGCATATGTTGCTGAGCCCGTGTCTGGAACACTACCGGTTGACATAGCCTATGCTTCGGAGCGTCACCTGCCATATGGGATTACTGTTACCTGCCACCCGACACAGATGAACACGCCCGGCCTTAACTCTAGTCAGATAGGCCGGCACTCGATTTACCTACCTCACATGGATGGAAGGCTGAGTTAACTTTGGTGATGGATTACTTGTCCACAGTCAGTCATCCATCTAGCTAGCAATCACTTGATGGCGACGTGACCGGAAGTCAAACCAACGTCCTCCCGATTGCAGGTCGAGCGTCGTAAGCGTTACTTTACCAAGCCACCCGTAAAGCGGGCTTTTCTGAAAATCCAGCCCGAACAGTTTGCATTAGGTTAACCTTGAAGTACCTTTGTTGTGAAGGCAACTCTGATTGATTGAGTACTAGTGGAATGGGTTTATGGTGATGTGAGATCGTTGCCAGAGGCGTCGTGGGCTGAAACTTGCCGTTTTCTGACAGATGAGACTATGAGATGCTCAGAAGTTCAATTCTGCCTTGAAATTTTTTCAAAATGGGAGTTTTTGGCCTTAAATTTTGTACTTTTAGACCAAAATTCTCCGACAAAAAGAAAATTTCTCGACATTTTTCCGACACCAAAAAATTCAGGGTGAACACTTGCCCCCGTTTGCTTCCGCTATCACGCGACGCCACTGATTGTTGTTGCCGCACACGCTGTAGGTCTGATGCCAGGAAGTCGCCGACACCGAGCGTGGACATGGACGACGTGTTCAACGACATCGATACCATGTTCCAAGGACTGGCGCAAGAACTTGACGAGATGCTCACTCTTCAAGACACTTAGCCTTTATCAACAGCAGCAGCAGCAGCAGCAGGACCGGAGTAACTAGGTGTGGACCTGCGGCAAGAACTGTTCAGGTTCAACTGAAATAGGGCCTAGCCAAGTTCTCTGTTTTGGAATTTCAAGTAATAAGATTAGAATAGCCTATGCAATTTCGTTATCTGTAAGCTTAGTTCTAATTCTGCAAAGAAAACAAAAATATATTATTAAGTAGGTTTTCTTTGTGATTTTAAGAACTTCTGTTTAGAGCAGAGAGCTGCAATAGAGTTACGCTTCAACACGTAACAGAAAAACTGGATTAATAAGTAATGGAGCAAAATGTTAACTTTAAGACCCGCGCTGAATTTGCTACTTTTGCTTGTACGTTAATCCGGCCCTGCACGTCACAGTCGTTGATTTGGTGCTAAGTAATCAGTAGGCCTAATTTAATAACTCGTTTCGTCATCTGCGCAGCATTATTTTAGGAAGTATGGACAGAGTCGAACTGTGAAAGTTTTAGAAGCTGTGTCATTTGTCACATGAAAAGGATAAGCTTATAGTTAGCTATTTTTATCACCAGACACTATGCTCTTGAGGGCTGTCAGGAAACTCTCTTGGCAAGATTCAAGGTTCGTGTGTGCCGGTCTGTGTCTGGTACGTAGTAATAGAGTGTGCATATTTTCATTTTGTTTTGGATGAGAACTCAGTGCACTGCCAGTATTTAGTCTGTCATTTTTGTATTTTACACGTTACGGTGAGCCTACTCTATAGTAATCTGTTCAACAACAATACAGTCAGATGCATTCGTCAGCAAGTGCAACATATCCAGCAGCCGTTAGTGGCCAAGTCGCATGAAAAAAAACAATATTGGATAAATAAGTGTGGAACGTAATGCTAATTAATAATACGCTGGTCAATTGGAATGAAAACATCGCTTTGCATTGATTTTAATGAAAATACGTTTTGCGAATCGAATAATGACGTCACCAACAGTGCCTTGCTGACAGAATGCACTGCAGTGTGCGAAACTGGCGTGTGGCCGTAGCGTCAAGGCAGCGCGCGCTCAGTGCGGGGGAACTGGCTTGCATCCCGGAACCGGAAGTCGGACGCTGTCGGCGATTGATGCAACGGAAAAGGCATACAGTCGGCCTACTTTCGGTAAGGCAGCGACATCTCGAAATGCATGCGAAGTCCCTTTGCCCGGTACCGCGCTCCGTTGACGCTACTAGCGTCAAGTTCTCTCGAACGCTAGGTTGACGCTAATACCGTAAGTGACGTCACAGTTCCGTCACAGTTGTCCACTTTAAAGCTTATTTTTACCCTATAAAGATAAGACTAGTAACAGGAAGATTAATAAATATGGACAAATTAACATTTTGATGAAGCTAATTAGCGCATTATAACAGTTACATGAGATGGTGCGACTTGGCCTTTAAGTGTTTTATTTCTCTGATCAGTTAGTGTTTTAGTAATTATTTGCTGCCAGTTTGTGGAACAAAATTATGCATGCATTGCATGCTGCTGTCATCAGATGGTAGTGCCACGTACAAGTCAGTCGCTGTATTAGTGCAATGCATTTTGTCTTATTACGCAATTACAATTAAATTAGAAATGAGTTACTTTACATCTTATTCGGTTTTGTTAATGTATTTTCACTATTATGATTTAGAAAAATATATCAAGTAGGTTTTGCATTTTCTGTTCAAAGTAGATGTAAACGATAATACAGATATAAACATATGGTATTATCTGCCACAGCAGGAAATATATTTAATAAGCCTATATTTAATGTGATGCTATAAAGGAATACGTGTAATCTTGACGTTGAAATGTCTTTATTCACAGATTCACAGATGAAAAAAAGACATTTCAACGTCAAGGTTACACGTATTCTTGTATAGCATAACATTCAATATAAGCTTATTTAATATATATTTTTCTGTATTTTTTCATCTGTGTTATAAATCATCTTACTCACAACTTTTATGGTAATTCGGAGCAGATATCAGCATGCTGTGACGTTTTAGTTTTTACAATGTTATTATGACGTCTATAAAAATGACAGGATAAAATATTACAAATCACTGACAATTTATTGCTGTTGTTATTTATTTAAATAATTCAGTTTAGGTACGTTAGTTTTTAGTTGTGTCCGTTGTTATTTTGAGTGTATTTGTGTGTGTTCGTTTTTCTAACAAATAAAAGTATGATAATAATATTATTATATAATAAGGTTTTTTAATGAGAATACGTGGTAATAGTGATGAAGGTAATATATTGTACATCACACCACGTCACTTTATGTACAATAAATTGGTGGTGTATACAGGTACAGATATTTTTCTGTCGTTCTTGACTTGGATTATTGAATCAAATGTTCTTCTGAACAAAACACGTTTTATATCTGTGTGCATGATATGTTTTGTTATTCAGTTACGCTGATTGCACGAATAATGAAAAAATGAAATGAGTTTTTACCGTCTTGTTTTATTTTATTACTGCCCGCGGAAGCATTGTTTTCAGCATTGTCGCTAAGTTTTTTTGTTTCTCAGTGAACGCGATAACTCGTGAACTGCTGCACTTAGCATGATGTAATGTTGCGTGAACGTGTACCTTGACAACTTCTAGAAGCGTATTGAATATCAAGGTCATAGGTCAAAGGTCAAGTCACATTTTGTGTGTGTGGGTAAGAAGCCGCTTGGTGACGCTACAGCGACGGCTATTTTTTGTTTGCCTGGATTCACGAAATGTCGCACACTGCAGGCATGGCCCGCGGGCAGTACTTAGCCTTGAGCAAGGCTTGACGATCCTGTTTTCATTTGTGTTAGTTTAGTTATGTTTATTTGTTAACTGTTGTTGTTTTTGTCATATTCGTTTGTTGCTTGTTGTCACTTTATTGTTAGTGTGAACAGTGAGTTCTTCTTGTGTTTTCTAGTCTTTGCTGCGCTAAGTGTTCATATTGTGTTCCCGCTGTTTTGTGGTTCATTTTTGCATGATACGTAATAATAATGCTTTTTCAAGCAACTTCGTAAAGCTACTGAAAGACGCTGTCTGTGTTAGCTTTATCTGTCGTCATTTTCTGACGGTAAAGCTGCCAAACTTAGTTCGCAAGTTCTCAAAATCATTTCAATGTAACACGCAATAGTAAATTTGTAGTCGCTTATTCGGCAATTTAGGCTTACCCGGTATATGAGGACCCACCACAGCAGACGTCTCTATGGTCTCATATGGTAATATGGTAGGCGACGGCGTATTTAAACGCAAATAGGGGCCTACTAATAATTTCACAATGTAGAATAGCAACATGCTTAAGATGAGATGTGATCTTTATTCTCTAATATCATTTTGTGACAGTGACACGAATACAAAAAGAAGCCCAGCTGTCGCTAGGATCACGGCAAAACCGCTGCAGACAACCTATAAGAACTAGTCATCGCCGTATCCAACGGTACCATCGCCGACCCCTAGGACGTACCGTTTAGCCACGATACCGGCAAAGCACAGTGCGTAATGGCCTTCCAAGGACATCCAAAATCAATGATTTTTATGTCATTTGAAAGGGCTTATGCGTGTAGTAATCGTTGATCAATAGCAACCTTATCTCTCACCCGTACCACTTCTGAGATACGGCGACTTATCGGTTAAAAAACGCGCATTTTTTCCTACCCCACTTTAATTCGTTTAACTGCAAACTTGAAAATGTTGCCCTTACACTGGATGGCTGAAATTTTGCGTGCCAAGAGCTGTCGCGCCAGGTTAATTAGTCTTGTGATATAAGTTTTCCGGTAAGACGTGGACCTACCGATTGCGACGAGTGTTACCGTAGAGTGTTACCGTTTGTCAGTGCGACTGTACACGCATCTGATGATGTCTGACATCTATAGTGGTAAAAGAGTATCGGACTCGTAACTTTCAGGTTGCAGTTTGAATCTCACCGCGTTCATTTGCAGGCAGACCTTCAGCAAAAGTGGTCATGGTACTGTCGTGAATTTTGTATGCCAAAAGAGTTCCAAATGTCGCGAGCTCGCTGCTAATTTTCGTCGAAAAGTGGTTCGTCGTTGAGTGTCGTGAAAATCTTTTTTGGATGGCAGACCTTTGACCTTGACCTGTCAAAAATGATTGATTATATGCCCAAACTGTCAATCTGTTTCTACTAGCAAATTACTGATCTACTGTGTGCTCAGATCAACTCAGCCTCCTACCCTCAGCTAGATCATGGAAAATTGTTTCACGCAGCCGGTGCAGCGTAGGAAAACACTCGTTTTCCGAACTTTAGTCGTGTGCATGGTTGCTCATAGCAACTGTTCGTGATGTACGTACAAGTCTGTCTAACTAATGCATAAACATTGTGTCTTTCTGTCTGTGAAATAAACATAAAAAGTAATAAAAGGATTTGTTTAACTGAGCAGAAACGTTATAAATGAAGATAGCGTAATCCTCCGCCGGTTATCCTAGAAGGGTTAAAAATTATGATTTTGATATATTGAATAGCAAGCCTATCTTATTGTGCTATAGTTTCCGTTGAAATATTTTTAATGCTAGTGGACAGACCACGCTACATCATCTGTCGCAATAGCCGGCATAAAAATAAATAAACCAAAAATAGAGTAAAATTGGCAGAAAACACAAGTTCGTTACTTCATACCCATTATCGAAAAATCGACAGCAACAAAAATATCGAGTCTGCACACCTCTATTGCTGTAGTGTCCGTCCGTGAATCGTACCCACGCTATTACTGTTTTGTTAATTAGTTCCGAAGTTATTGAGTGCATTTGCTGAAAATCCATTTGGTTTTAATTTTTTAGCATTTCGTTAGGCAACTATTTGCTGCTTTAGTTGTCAGCTTGGGAATTTACTTGTCTGTTTTTGCTGTCATTCCGGAAATATGTCATCGTCAATCGCTGACGGCAGCAGCAGTCGTGAGGTGAAACATGAGAGGCGTGGCGCTCTGCGACAGAAACTTGTCTTCGAAGTCAAAGATCATAAGTTTGTTGCCAGATTCTTCAAGCAACCGACGTTTTGCAGTCATTGTAAGGATTTCATATGGTGAGTGACGTTATCGTGTACTTGATTTCTGGTGCATATTGGACATTTGAAATACCGTAGCGATTTAGGTTAGGCTTATGGTCCTTAGGGATAGGGTTAGGCTTAGGGCTAGAGTTATTGCGAGCTTTGGAATTTGGAAGGGGAAGTTGGGGATAGGTTGGGGGAAGTTGATTTAAGGTAGGACTACGTAACATTGGGGTTGTGATTTATTACAGATGATCTTTCTGAATAGCACATTTGTATTTACTGTGTCAAATTTTATGAAATTGCTAAAAACTGTGGGAATTGTACAGGAGAATGATATACTTATGTACCATAGAATGACTTGAATTAGTACACTATTAAGGTAGTTATTCACTTGATTATTAATTCAAAATTAGGAAATTCATGTAAGTAAGTAAGTAAGATTATTTAGAAGGTGCAATTTAACAATAGCTGCAATGTGCCGCGCTCTTAACGCCCGAACAAAAATGTCTTTAACTGTCGTTTAAGCTGTTCAAAGTTAATGTCAGTTTGTCTCAGGTGAGCTGGCAGACTGTTCCACAGCCTCGGACCTGCAGCAGCAAAGCATATGTCTCCATAGCTGCTGCAGGTCCTTCTGACAACACATGTCCTTGAGTTGGCAGAACACAGCTGACGACGACCTTCGATGGAGACCAGCTGACAGTTGGCGGCCAGGTAAGGTGGAGCCATACCGGACAGTGACAAGTAGACCAGAGTGGCCATCTTGAAGTCTACCCGATGCTGAACCGGAAGCTAGTGCAGCTCCTGTATCACCGGCTTTATGTGGTCATAGCGTCGAGCGCCCGACACTAATCTCATAGCTGCATTGCGAACAGACTGCAGCCGGCTCATTAGACCGTCGGTGATGCCGTAGAACATTGAGTTCCAGTAGTCCAGGCGACACGAAATAAACACCTGGACCAGCGTCTTGACAGCGTCAGATGACATCGATCTGACGAGCGGTCGGAGCTGCCAAAACTGGTAGTAGTCACTGCGACACACGGCGGCCACCTGTGCAGACAGCAAAGTTTCAGTGTAATAAACAGCATATAATTTCTTCATGCTGCTGAACTTGCTAAGTTAGGTTGTTGTTGTAATATCCAACCATGTCCTCTTTTCTCGCTAGGGACGATACAAGAAGAGTAAGGGAGGGGATACGGAGTCGTTTGCAGCCGTTGTGCCGGACGGATTGTCATCGGGTACAGGGTTGTCGACATGCCATGTCAAGGCTTGTTGTTGACATTCTTTTGGTGGCAGGTGAACTGGTCTGCTGTTGGTTCCACCACAAAAAGGTGACTCCACCAGGTGAAATTGTGATCAGGTTTTTGCGTGTGTTGTAGGGGCTTTGGCAGGCAAGGATTTCAATGTAATGGTAAGCTTCATTTTTTCTTTTGTTGCATCATCGTATAATTAGCGTAGATATTTACATTTGTAATAATGTAGTTAGTCGTACGCATCTGTGTAGTAACATTTTTCTGTTAAGGTTTGACGGATTTTTCATTGACGGGTTTTCCATCGACATTGTGCACTATACAAATTTGTTTACTTTTATATGCAGGAAGCAGATCAAGAATTATGTAGGGGCAGAGACTGGGTCAGTGTTCACATTACTATGGACAGTGTGAATGAGTTTGGTTATAAAACAAACAGTTAAAAGTGCTGAAAAGCTTCGGGTCATCTATTGCTATAGGTTAGTATAGCTTACTATAGGTTATTAGCTTGCAGTAAGTTAGTGACATCCTTTTACTGACTGATACGTGAACAATCGATGTGCATTGATCTGATTGTAATTTGTATTGGTGCCAATGATGCTGTTACAGTGTGCAGCTTTGTGGTGCACAAACGTTGTCATGAGTGCGTCACGTTTCAGTGCCCTGGTGCCGATAAAGGACCCGACTCAGACGTAAGTTGGTAAATGTTGTTTTCTGGGTTAAGTCACTTTCAGGAATCAGGATAGTTGTGTACACAGTGGGCCATAAAAAATTGTCCTCTGTATTATTCTGCTTAAAATGCTACTGCATTTGTTTATATGGACAAAATGAAACACAGTATAATTTGCTAGCTTGTTTTGCACATATTGATATAAAAACCTAATGAGTGTGTCAAAATGTTACTTAAAATAGTATCAAAGCACTCAACTGCATTATATCACAATGGTGAAACACAAATAGAAATATGTGTTTGCGTGTATGTCTAAGTAAAATAGTGAAAACTTCATACAACAACAAGACAGTCAAGTAAACAACTGTTCAATGTCCCCTTCTGAATCTCTCTCGGAATTTTGCTGGACCCAGGGTTGCCTTTCTGGCTGCATATCATTTCCACTACACACTCGATATTCTGTGCTGTTCGGACAGTCCGCTTCCATCCACTGCCGACCTTTCGAGAAATCGAGTTCGTCTTGTCAATTTTGTGCAGAAGACCTTTAACAGAACTGACCGCCCAATTCTTGTTAGTAAACTCTTTACAAATGCGTTTACCACCCCATCCCTTTTGTTGGCGAACAAGTTTGATCGAGACTTTATCCTCGTAGGTTAAATGACGTTACACTGTTTTCCCCATTGTGTTTTCTGTAGAGTTGGGTTGCTTTCATTTATTTTATCCCATTACAAAATTATTGAAAATATTTGCACAAAATTTGCATGTGTTACTCAGAATTGATTATATTTCAACGTGCGTTATTCACTTTAAATGTACTTTGCTCTTGGAAGACATAATTAGCTGACATGTAGGGGGATGGTTTTTTATGGCCCACTCTGTATGTTATGTTTTTGCAATGATAGTTAGCAAATTTCACTTATCACAACTGAGTTTTTTAATACTGCTTAACTACTGTCACCTTGCTTATTTGACCTTTTTGCTGGGTCATTCTGGTGATGAATAAGTAACTGAATTACGCTGTGGCAATTTATTTCCCTGGTAATTTTCAGTGTTTTTAAGAACTAGATTGCTGATGTTTGAGCTCAAGTATCCAAGCATCTAAGTTTATTATTCATACCCTTACTTTTTATGTAACTGTAACTGAATTTGTTTGGTTAATAAAATGGTCTGCTATAGGTTTAGTGCATTTAATATATATTACTTAATTGTGGTTGAATCTGTTATGAACAGGCAACACATCAGCACAAATTTAAAGTACAGACTTACAGCAGTCCGACCTTTTGTGATCACTGTGGCTCTTTACTCTATGGGCTTCTACACCAGGGCCTTAGATGTAGCTGTATGTATTATTCATTTGTTACTCATATAACAAACTGCAAGTAATCATGTTTATTTCTTGTATAATGATGTCACTGTGCTATATCGTCTTGTGTAAAATGTAAGTAGACTTTTGCATTATGTATGTTTGTGAGTTGTTAATTGTTTGAAATTTGTATATTTATTTTATTAGGCCTGTATTACTTTGAGATGAGTTAGTAACGCCACAGATACACAAACAGATCAACATCTTTGAGCGACCTTTAAAAGGCAGTGAGTTTCTAACTAGTCTACATGCTGCTCTGTGATTTGTACGTGTAAATTGATTGTTACCAGCGTGTGAGATGAACGTTCACAAGCGCTGTGAGAAGAACGTGCCTGCATTGTGTGGCATTGACCACACCGAGCGTCGAGGTCGCATCAAACTCAGCATCAAATGCTCCGCCTATGAAATCGTTGTCAGTGGTTAGCATCAATTTTCGATTTAGTGCATTTTTGACAGTTTTGCTAACTACATGTAAATTTCGAGAAAATTCGTACTCATCATTCTTTTTGTTGTATACAATTTATTCTTTTTTCATTACTATTTGATTTACTTTGGAGTTGATGTTGTTGTTATTTTCTGTTATCCACTGAAGTGTAAACCTAGAGTCGTCGTATTTTGTTTGTTTATAAATATCTGTCCATGTCATTTTGAGGAGTCAAATGTCAAAGAAGGGAAGCAACTGGAATCTGACACTGTTGTTTATGTTCTAACCATCTAATTGAATATGGTTTACAAATTTGTTTAATTAAGTTGGGTTGACTTGTTGTTGAGTGTAGTAAATAGTTTTATTAGACAAATGCTGAGAGTGGTAGTAGTAATAAACTAGTAGTTGGGTGACAAGAAACTTGTACAAGAAATTTGAGCTAATACTCACAAGATGTGCAAAAGCTTATAGCAGTTGCTGTTCACAAACTGTCAGTTCATCTCCAGCCATTTCATTGCAGTTCATTCTTGGAGTGGGTGCTGCAACTGAAGATTGCAAAAGTCAATAAAACCCCTTATTTTGGAAGTTCAGGGTCTTTCAAGGTCATCGATGTTGATACGGCTAAATAGCTCATCACTAGTGCTTGTTGTGATAGGCGGCATGCCTATGGTGATCTGCAACAGTTTTCATGAAAGACTGGCTAACAATGGTATAATAATGATTTTTACCACTCTTTCATGCCCTTGTGCGCAGGTTTCCTTGAGCCTAGAAAATTGAGAATTGGACCATTGAAATCTACATTTAATGCTGAAAGTTTTATGTGCAGCTTCTCCATGTCTCTCTCAGTTGATTTTGGTGCAATTCGCTCTTGAAATGTATCTCGCAGCTCGAAATCGAGAAAAAGTCTATAAAACCCCTGTTTTGGCATTCAAAGTCATCCAAGGTCATTGAATTTGGTGGCAATCGAGAGCCTGTGTACAATTTTTTATTGGTGATTAATAGTAACCTAGGCCCTATCTCGCACCATTTCTGAGATACAGCAACTTATTGGCTAAAAATCACAAATTTTCCCTACCCCCTGACATTTAGCACCCTCATTCGGGGTGACTCTTTTTGAGTTTATGGAAAAGCTTTAGGATTCCTGAAACTAGAGTCTACCAAGCAGCCAACTGAAGATTTGGTGATTTTAGCTTGCGCCATTTTTTTACTGATCCACCCGTGTGACAGACAGACAGAAGTGCGATGGCTAAGACACACTAAAGCAGTAGTTGCTTTTGCACGTGAAAATCATGTATCGACATGTCCCACAATTCATTCTTGGGTACTCAGTCTGATGTGATAACGTGCTGCTAAATTGGGCATTGGAGTTGAAACTGAAACTGAAACTGAAAGTGTAGTACTAGTAGCAGTGTAAGCAGGAGCATAATTTGGACAAAGAGGAGACCTAATTATTACCAGTGATTGTACACTTGATGCACAAGTTTGTCTTAAGCAAATGCCATTGTCTGTTATGCACTGCAGTATTTGAAGCAAAGAACCTGATTCCTATGGATCCCAACGGCCTGGCTGATCCGTACGTCAAGCTGAAACTTCTTCCAGGAACAGATGGAAAAGTTAAGCAGAAAACGAAGAAGATTAAAGCTTCTTTGAATCCAGTCTGGAATGAGACTTTCACAGTGTAATAATTTTTGTTATGAAATTAATAGCAGTTGCATTTTCTAAGTTAAAAGTTAGTTTTTTCTAAGTTCTAGCATTTCTTTCTTTTTCTTTTGACATTATGTTTAGCATTATCTTTCATTACTGCAGTGACGTAGGCTGATCATTGTGAAAATGTCCAATTGATCAATTAACTGGATACATCTATCAGTGTTTATGTGCCAACAGTGTATTTGGACTGTATTTTATATTTCATCGTTTTTGCACTGTACCGAATAGCAGATTTTACTATTTAGCTGAATTAGAATAATTTATTGCATTATTTGTCTGCTGTGACAGCTTAGCTGACAAGAGCTGTCATTGAGGCTAAGTACAGAAATAGTGGCAGTTGCATGGCGTTTATTAAATTTGTATTTGGTCTGTTTTCAACACTGCTGTTCGGCCGAAAACGAATACACTGTTCGGCCTGTTATTTTGTGATTCTGCCATTTTGGCTGGTTTTGTTCGCCAGTGCATTGACAGCCGAGGACCAAGCCAAGCGCCTGTCAGTCGAAGTCTGGGACTGGGATCGGACATCACGCAATGACTTCATGGGCGCTCTGTCGTTTGGCATCTCCGAGCTCACAAAGGCCAGAGTGCAGGAAGGCTGGTATCGACTGCTGGGCCAGGAAGAAGGCGAATACTACAACGTGCCATGTCTTGATGAAAGTACAAGCATGGCAATGCAGAGAGATATTGAGGCGAGTGGCATCAGTGTGTGACGGGTGTGGGATTACTACTGTTGCTGGGTGTCGGACTCATTGTATTAACTACTATAACCAAACTTTTCAAAGATCAGTAATATTTCAGCTATTAAAAGTCGCTAGAAGTTTACTACTTTTCCCCACAATTTTGAGCTGTTATTATAACTTTAGATTATAAAATGCTTCTGGTCACGATCTCATTTGACTTGTGTAGGAAGTGATATAGCAATTACTGGATCTTTACGTTAATCTTTAGGTAGTGCAGGAACATAATTTGGGTGAGGTGGGCATCGAATAGCCAAGGATGCAGCCACAACTGTGAGATTACTTTCTGCATAATTTAATCACCTTTTATTCGTTAAAATTGCACAACACACTAAATAGTGCTAGGTGGGACACTTTTTACCACACAATAATAATACAGGAATATTAATAATCTGTGTTTATTTCTAATGATTTTATTTTCAGCACTGATGCAGTAGCAGAATGAGAAGCATTGTCATGTTAACAAATGTTGCATAATGTTGTCCAGTTACTTTTGAAGTAGACAAAATACCAGATGTTATCATAATGTTATTTATATTGCATTTCTCACTTGATGACTGATAATTGTACAGTCTGTCTAGCTACTGAATAATGGCAATTCGGCGTGTGGAACCCCTTAGTGTTTTTGAGCATAGTAAATCTGTTATTTGCCTGTTTGTGTTTTATGTGTAGAACTTCTCGCTTGCAGAAGGGCACCATGTATCAGTTCAGCAACCGGACATCATTCACCAAGATGTTATTCGGTTCTTGGACTTTAACTTTTTGTCTCTTCTTGGAAAAGGCAGTTTTGGAAAAGTTTGTATATTTCTGTGACTGTGCATTTCATAGAAACAGATGAATTCATGCTTATGCATTATTTGTGCATACAGCATTAAGAGAGAATTTGATTCTAACGGCTTTTTGTGAGTCATGGCTTACAGTAAATAAGTAGTAAATTGAGCTGTTGTTTGATTACAGTTGTTTTTAAATCATCTTTCCTCCTTTTGTTCGTTCATGACAGGAACATGTGTATGTCACGTTCCATGTAGGATGTTGTATGTTCGTGGTCTAAAAACAGTGGTACGCTGATAAGTAGAATTTTACGGTTCCAGAGCTGATTGATGAATTTCTGAAATTATTGACAAATGGACAATTAGCATTCTGATACACTGCATTGCCTTGGTGGACCAGAGTGTCTGCCACTGTTACTTCAGCAGCCGTCTGACATTGTCGTTCAATTGGAACTTTGAAACGTTGCTGTTCCAGCGAGTGATCTTAGACTGATTTTTGTTGTCTTTTATTTCTCAGTTTGTGTAGTCATTTTTGTGCACTTTTAGTCAGGTTTTATTTCTAAGTTTGTAAACTACACTGTTCATTTGTGTGGATGTTATTTTTTGATTGACCGAATGTGAAAGTGGCCATGAGTGAATCGATGTGTTTGTAATGTGATTCGCCGGCAGGTGATGCTTGCCGAGCGTAAGGGAACGGATGAGCTGTATGCCGTCAAAGTCCTCAAGAAGGAAGTCGTCGTACAGGATGATGACGTTGACTGTGTGCTGATGGAAAAGCGGGTTCTGGCTCTGCGCAACAAACCACCATTCCTCGTGGCACTTCATTCCTGCTTCCAGACGATGGTGAGTGAGTCGATAGGACATTGTTCGGACATTAGTAAGTAAACCGGGTAAATGTACATTTTTATAGTGCATATCAAGCAAGACTCGTGCACTGGTCGATTGTGAAAACGATTGTCTCAAGTTTCCATCTCTCATGATTGTCACAGCCATGTGCCGAATTTTTCAGCTTATCAGGCAACAAGTTCAGGGCCAACAGACCATCAATCGAAAAAGGTCATTAGCTGTAGATTATGAGTCTACATCATGAAACGTGAGGACAGGCAGCAGTTGGGTAATGCAGATGAAGATTTGACTTTACCTTGGAGGCTTGAGCCATTCGAATGTGGTCTTGTAACAGTTTGTAGTTTGGTAAAATATGTAAAATTTCAGTTGTACTGCATGTCTGGGTACAAAACTGCAACTTTTCTAATACAGTTGGGTTGTAAACTTAAGTGCTAAATTAATGCATGTTTGTATTAAAGTATTGGAAGATATCCAGATACCTTTTTTACTCAGCTTAACTTGGAAAGTGGCCGTTGATATGCTGTAAATATATATATGTTTAAATGAAAGGCTTGTAAATGTAACTGGATGTTTGTTAAGGATCGGCTTTACTTTGTCATGGAGTACGTGAATGGAGGTGATCTGATGTATCGCATCCAGCAGGATGGCAAATTCAAAGAACCAGTCGCAGTGTAAGTCTTACTGCTTATGCTGGTAGGACTTACTTATAAAGGTTAAAGGTGGCGTATAGCTCTTTATGGGAAACCCATCTACCAGAGCTATGGAGCATCACCTGCCATATGGGATCACAAAGTGTTACCTGCCACTCGACACATCTGAACCTGCCCTACCTTAATTCTAGCCAGACAAGCTGGTACTCGATTTACCTACCCAGGATGGAGGGCTGAGTTGACCTTTGTGGTTGGTTGTATACTTAGATGGTTTATCTGTCCGCAGACAGGCAGCCATCCAAGTAGTAACTCACTTGATAGCAACCTGACTGGTATTTGAACCCATGTCCTTCCAGTCATAAGTTTGACACGCTGCTGTTACGTTATCGAGCTACCTGTGTAAGTTTTACGTTATATTAGTTTTAATATTCTACTCTGAACTGCACTCAGTTCAGCCTGTCAGTTTAGTCAGTATGAGTTATTTACACGGTATTTGAGAGAAATAATGCATACAGTAAATCTGTTGTTGGTAATTTTCAAGTGTTAAAGCTCTTTCATCGAGTGTTGAAGCTCTTTCATTATTAAGTTGCATTTTTTTGGTTTTCATTTGTAGTTTTGCTTGTTATTTTTTGGTTGTATTTTATTTCAGTATTTTTCTGTTTGCAGGTTCTATTGTGCTGAAATTGCACTTGGCTTGTTCTTTCTGCATCGCCATGGTGTCATTTTCCGGTATGTTTTTTTATGTTGGTCACTCTGTATTGTTAAATGTGTGTTCTGCTTTTGTAATTAAGTAATTGAGATGCTTGGTAATACTCGAGTTGTAGAACATTAATTAATTTTGTTCTGGTCAACTGGAAGACATTGAGAGAATATCTGCATTTTATCATTGTCTTGCTATTAGTCAGAACAGTTGATGCATGTGACAGAGAATGCCATAGTTTTCAACATTTAGTATCTAATGTCATTATTTACCATTCACCTAAAACTGTTAGAAAATAGAGAGTTTGGTCCAGCACAAAAGCCAACAAAAAATAATAAAATAAAAATATTAAGAAGATCCTGCTATGTATGAATGAATAAATCTGACGAACTGTTCTGTAGTCTGCAAAGGCAGCTTAGAACTTAAAAAGAAGTGATTTTCTATGCTATAGGAATGAAAAAATGAGGTAAAGAAAGTAAACTGCACACTTGTCTTTGCTACTAATTAACTGGTGCTAAAGTTTTATTTGGAATGACACAATATCTGTGAAAAGAATTAATTGTGCTAACAAATGTCCCATTGCAACATGTCATATATTACTATTCAAAGTCATTTCCTGACTATTTCCTGGACTAACTGTCTTTCTCTAGTGGACCAAGCAGTAGTTTACATTACTTAGGTTGCTTTAGAAATTCCAGATTGATTGATTTGATTGGATTGATTATTAGTGGTAGCTCTCCATTTGCTGGTTATAAACAGTGTCTTACTCTTTTGGGCTTTTTATACAATCTTACTCAAGAAAGTGTGTGTATCCATTTAGTATTGGTTGATATATAGTGATTTTCAATCGATCGATCAATTGAAGAAGTTTGTATATTGCGTCCTACATAGTCTTGAATAGCAGCGGTCAACAACTACAAGCGTTTTATTGCATTACGCTTTGCAGTCGTGCAACGAATTGGTCGGTGAAGTTTATTACTTTTGTCATGCGTAACTTGTCTGTGTTGAATTCTGTTATAGAGACTTGAAGTTGGACAACGTTATGCTTGACTCTGAGGGTCACGTAAAGATCACTGATTTTGGCATGTGTAAGGAAGGTATGACTGGTGACAAGACCACAAGAACGTTCTGCGGCACACCGGACTACATGGCACCAGAGGTCAGCGGACATTCATCGCTGTTGTTTTTCAGCTGAATTTTGATTGTTTTGGATTAATTTTTTTTAAAAATTTTGTGAGTCAGCAATTTGTGATTTTGTATGTTTTTTTCTCAGGAATTTCGTAAGTTGATTTTTGAAGTATGACTTATGAATTTTTAGTTCACAGCCAATCACGACTCTGGATATTTAAATGGAAACATGAATGGAAAGTTGTCTTTGGGCTTAGCTGTGCTGCTTATCAGTTTTTCATCACTGCCAGTTGTTGCTACCAATGTAAACATTGTAACTAACTCATTTCATTATGATGATATTGCTACCTAAATTTGCCGGAAATGAAAACTGTATTTATGTTCACAGTATAGAAATCATATAAAAACGAAAAATTGAAATGACAAATGCGTACATGTTTGATGTTTTTTCAAGTGAACTTATGTTGTTGTAAGATTTTCCGATTTTTTTGGAAATTGCGTTTGTTCTTAAGCGTGTCAAAATTAGGCCTGTGCTCTGTGAAATATGGCTTCATGTTTGGAAGTTGTTTGACAAATGCCGATGCCTGATTGTGTAGTGCTTGTAGTGATCATTTGAATGCTGTGGTCGATGCTGTAGATTGTCATGTATCGACCTTACACCAAGGCCGTCGACTGGTGGTCATTTGGCGTGCTCGTCTATGAAATGCTTGCTGGCATGGTTGGTCCCATCTCGACTTTTGCTATCTATCCTACTCTTATTATAAAGCAGTGATCATGTAGTCATTTTATTCCGTATTTGAGTACATTGCTGTAAACTTATTTTGCAGCTTTAAGTGAACTTGTGATTGGATTTTGTTTATTATTCTGATGTTCTTTATTTGTCATCATATCAGAGAATAAAACACAAACATAAACACACATTTATTTTTATTGCGGCCGAATGTCTGGATTAGATGTACAATACATTAAAACATAAACTGCAATGTACAATCGCCATTTAAACCAGAAATAATCAGTTAATGTAAACATTTCATTATCTTTTTTACCTTCAAATAGAGATCTCTAAGACGAAATTAATTTTGTAATAATTTTCTGTACTGTGTTATCTGTACTGCGTTATTTGTTTTCTGTACTGTGAAAATCATTTGGGTGAATGCAGCCGCCGTTCGAGGGTGATGATGAAGAGGAATTATTCCTAGCAGTCACTGAAGGTTCCGTCTCTTACCCAAAGTCCTCGTCCAAAGAAGCTGTTTCACTGTGCAAAGGGGTACTACGTTATTTTTAGCAACTCTGTTTGACATAACATTGTTTGACATAACCCATTGTTTTTTATTGCGTTAATATACTGGTTCTAAGAATTGATTTTGTTGGTGGAGTTTTCATTTAGCCTTTTGGTTTATTGCTTACAGTTGCTGAAATGATTTAATTGTTGCAGAATACTTGTCCACCACAACCGGGTTCAGCCTGTCATTGTTTTCTCTATTAGTCAGTGTTTCCTAGGTTACTTCATTTTAGCAAAATTGTTATTAGCTACCTACATTTACATTTACTTTACTAACAATATGGCATTGAAGAAGTTCTAGTTAGTCAAGTCCAGTATTTTGTTTATTTAAGGCTTCACTGTAGGTCATGTATTTTTTTCATTTTCACTGTCTGCATTCTATTCAAGTTTCAAAACTCGGAATTTTGCTGTATCCAATATTCAATATCCGTGCCATATTTACATGGCCATATTTCTGCGTTATTTAGCGTAACATAATAGCAAAAAGGTTGCTGTGTCTAGCTGCTGACAAAGGCTCCGAATGCAAGACTTGGCTGCAGTGTGACTCCCGGCGAGGAACGTGACATCAAAGATCATCTCTTCTTCCGCAATGTTAACTGGCGCAAAATAGAGGACCGGGATGTACAACCACCGTTTATTCCCAAAATTGTAAGTTTCTTGTATTTGTTAGTAAATCTAAGCATTTATCCTGGCAGAATCTGTATTGTACTAGTTGATGTGCATGTTGCCACCGCCGTGGTGATTGTCATTTTTATGTGTTTTGGCATCCATCAGAAATATGCATTTAACTTTCTATTACCGAATGGTTAGGACTTTGGTCCTATTTTTGCCAGTAAAGTGATATTTATGATTTGTGTGCTCAACAGCTACTGCACCCCTATTGTTGGGGCTCCAAAACTCATCACTCGTTGTTGGCTTTCGCAGTTTAATGCTATGTAAGGGCAATATGAGTCAACACTCGAAAACGGCTTTCACTTAGCTTAGCTTGGCACCTAGTAAAAGTATCTACAACGAAATTTTGTTTAGGATATAGGCTTACAGTAATATATGTCAAGTATTTAAAATGGCTAGTATTGTAAGGGCCAGTCTGGAATTCAACACGCGATAATATCGCCCCAAAACCATTTTTGCTGTTTTCGAGTTTTGACTCATATCGGCCTTACATAGGTTTGTAAACGCCGCACGTTATTTTACTGGTCAAAAAGTAAATATTTTGCTAAAATAACGAATTGGGATGTCCATTCGGTCAAGCTAAGCTGTAATTGTTTTGTTTTGACATTAAAAATTGCCAGCTGATTTAATTTTGATTTTGGTCTTGACTTGGACTTGACTTTGGGCTTAGACTAAAGACAGGTCATGTTCGGTCTTGACTTTAGTCTTAGACTAAAGTCTTAGCAAAACTTGACCTCATCCATTGTAGTGGTTATGGTTACTGGTTAAATGGTGTACTTCTTCATAGGAAACCCATGTAAGAGCTGTGGAGCATCACCTGCCATATAGGATCGCAGTGTTACATGCCACCTGACCCAGGTGAATGTACCCCACCATAACCTCAGGCATACAGGCCAGTACTCAATATACCTACCGCAGAGGGGTGGAAGGCTGAGTTGACCTTGATGTTGGTTATATGTCAAGATGATTTACCTGTCTGCAGAGTCACCCATCTAACAGCGTCCAACCACTGACCTCGTGATTGTAAGTGAAACGTCCTACCCTCACACTACCGAGCCAAGCAAGAAACTGATTTGTGTTCGTGTGTTTGTTGTCAGAAAAGTCCGAGGGACGTGAGCAACTTTGACCATCAGTTCACGTGTGAAGGCATCAAACCGTCTCCCGCTGACAAGCTGTTCCTCATGAATCTCGACCCAAACATCTTTGGTGGATTCTCGTACGTCAACCCGGAGTTTACCATCATCGTGTAATCGGCCAATGACATCTCTGCGCTTTGTAAACCTTAGTGCAAGTGCTGTATCATAAACGTAAGGGGTGGGGTTTTCAGGATGGGAATATTGGAGCTAATTTAGGATCTGCGGGTGTATCACCTGCTATCACTTTAGATTGCTTTTAATGGCATTTTTTCGGGCTCAGGATGCCGCAAAAATTGGTGGTAACTGGCGCTTTGTCTCAGACTAGCAAATGAGCTTTCAGCATCTCTCTAGACTTTATGGAGGATATTCACCCCTGCAATTAGCCATCATTGCTGTACGTGTGCTAATGTCGAGCTGCTGTGCTTTCGTTGCATTTATTGAGTCGATGATGAGGCCGTGCACCATTATAGGCTGCTGCTTACTCATTGTTTCTGTACTGTTGCTTGCTGGTATCAACATTTTATTAGAGTGTTTACAGTGTTGTCAGTTTATTTATGTTCTTGCACCTTGTCTTCCAGTAGACAGCATTATGAGATTGATGACCGTCTGGAGGATAAAGGGGACGATTATTAGAGCTGCCATTACTCCTACATATGCACACTTATATTGGCGAGTTCTAACAATTTTAGGTTTGTGATGTTTCTGGGTTTTATGTTTCATATTAGGTTAAACTTTTTGTTCCATTGTTGTAAAGGTTCAACTTACTGTTCCATTATTATGTGTATAAATGCACAAAACATCAGTTTATACCGTACACTTGTTAACGGAAATATTAAAGAACTTGCACATCAAAAACAGCAAAAATCACAAAAGGTGATATTGCCTGCATCACACTGACCTTGTCAATGTGCAAGCTCAGTGTGATAGTGCAATGTCTTGCTCGAACATGTGAAAGACCAACTATCCTGACAGACACGTAAATGCGATCGCTTTGCACGTTTTTGTGGCTGCAACTGTAAAACTTCAAATATTTGACACCAACGAACCAGATTTTTCACCATTGAAGCAGGGTAGCAACTGGCAGCACCAATTGGGATTAGCCTGTTTGTACCCGTGACACGTCATAATGTCAGCATTACATTACTACTAGCAAAGAATATTTAATCAACTGCCATGTTTTGTTAAAACATTTCGAGTTAGTATTTATTCAGCTGCAACTGGTAAAAATTGCATGCAAATTGCTCATCATTTGAGTGAATTATGAAAAAAAACAAAAAGGGGTTTTTTTTATGAAACACCATGTAAATGACATCACTATGACGTCATTGTCATAAAACTCACAGCTGCTACTCGGAGTCAAATTCCCTACAAAAGATATATTTCTGATTTTTAACATTTGGAAAACTAACTGAATGACGCTCTTTTGTAACTCATTTATCGAATGGTTCTCGTATTTCTTCATTTGAATCATGAGCCTACTTGCGTGCAGTGACAATTGTGATTTGTGATTATAGTGGATATTGTATTTTCAGCATGGATATATCTTATTTATATAGCTGTTGAAGCGTTAATTTTTTGTAACACGTTAACGCATTGTATTAATGCATTAATAATGCATCATTAATGTTGCTGAAATTGTAGATGGACTACATTGACAGGGTGAGTGAAATGAAGCCCACGAGGTCATGCCTGTGTCGCAGGACCGTTACATTGGTTGGTGGCTTGGCATAGCGGTAACATGTTTGATTAAATCAACGAAGTTACTCTACGATGGGCCCGGTTAGTACCGTGATGGGTGACTGTCTACAGGCAGGTAAACCATCTCGACCGTGCAAAGCCTGCCAGCTAGGTCGACTCAGCCTTCTACCCTCCATGAGAGGGTAAAATGAGTATCAGCTGTCTAGAGCTGAGTAATAATAAATGGCGATGGTGAATGTAGTTTCTGTAGCTGCCTACCGGCGGATCTATTGGCTCAAGCCGATCGGCTTGGTTCAAAGGTCGGCAGCCACCTGGCACTCGTGCTACATTCAGTCAAATGAACCAGGTGAACTCTTGCAATGGCTGTGCCATGATGACAGCGCCATAAACATTGGCATTGGTATTATTATTATTAAGTAAATGTACATGTGTTAATTTTTTAATGCACGTTAATTTTTTTAACATGTGTTAATTCTCTAATGCATTAACGTGTTAAAGTTCTACTTATTTAGCTTGCCATTATTGTATTTAGATCCCCCCTGTTCTCCAATGGACAGCATTCTGAGATTAATGACTGTCTGCAGGAGGATAAGAGGGAAGATTGTTAGAACTACCCTTACGCATGCACACTCAGTGGAGAGTTCTTACAATTTTCGGTTTAGGTCATTTTTATGTTTTGTGTTCCATGTTAGTTTTTTGTGTCAAGGTTAAACTTTCTGTTCCGTTATTATTATATGTATGTGCATTGCCTGGAAAGGTAAGGTAAAGGTGCCATATCCCGGAGGGGTGTAAGTGGGGTGCCCATTCCCCTTTCTTAGGCCTTTGAGTGGATAGACCACTGAGTCTGTGACGCATGGCCAGTGCGACGCCAGACCTACGGTTACCTTCCCAGCCTCGGAACATTACCGCTTTTTGACCGGTACCAAATTATACTGCTTGGTGAACAGAGGCACATGTGTGTGAACAACTTGCTTAAGGTCGTTGCCCGGAAGTATCCCGGTGAGGAGTCGAACCTGCGCCCCCGAGTGACCTCAGGATTACAAATCCGGCACGTTACCGTTAGACTACCGAGCCATTGTTGAAATGACTTATACTATGTTGGGTGGGACGTTAAACCCTACTCACTCATTCACTTTATTTGGATTGCATTGATTGTGTTATTTATGCTGTATACAGTCTGCATTTGGTTATAAATGGTAAATACTGTTATAATGAGTTACCCTTACTCATGCAAGCTGCTTTTATGAAGTTTTATCGTTGATAGTTACTAAATGTTAGTATTAGTATTTTTTCTGAAAATCTGTAATTTTTGTTTGTTATAAGATATTCTTAGAACTGTGTACTTTTGTCATGTCAGCATTTTTTTCTAAACATATTGCTGAAAGCTATACGACTCTGTGATGAATGATTGCTAAATTATAGCGTTGTAAATTTTGTGCCGATTTTTGGACCACTTTGTATATATAGTAAATGCTTACTGCAGTTGCTGTTGATGATGTTGTTATTTTCATTACGTAACAACGAAACTTGTTGATGTATTTATCTTTGCATTATATGAAGTTTATGCTCCGAGTTTTCGAACTGTAGTGCAAACTGGATATTTTGCCATTTGCTAGATATTCAACTTTATTTTCTGTGGAAGTGTTGCTGTACAGTATTGTAATTTGATTTCTGCACACAGATGAGGTAAGTTATAAATGTTGGTGGTGCTGCAATTTATTGTTTTTTGGTCAAGTTCCTCAGTGGAGTTGCAGCTCGGTGGGTGGCTAAGAGGGGTGGGAGTTGTTTTTACTAACGCCTTTTTTTCTGGCAATATCTTAGTAACTACGAGAGATCCGAAGTTGGAACGCTGTGTGCGATGGATGATGGAGGAGGTCGGTGCCCATATTATTTTTAACTTTTTGCTTTTTCAAGAAAATTTATAAAATCATTAAAGTTGTTTAGTACATACAGTGTCACCCAGAAAGTAAGCTGTTGCATTTTGTCCATATCTTTGCTAAATATTGACCAATTTTCACAGTTTTTTTCAGCGGTAGACTCTGTAAAAAATTTGCTACTCAGTGGCATGCACACCACACTTGCTGTGTCGCTACATTACCTTGTAAAGCATAAATATAAAAAACTAGCAATATTTACAGATGGGCAGCAGGTATAATGGTAATTTTTAAAGTATTTAAGTAAAATGTTAAATGTGAATTATAGTAAGTGCCAAAAATGTTTACATATAACTATAGAGTAAGTTTTCATCTTTTCAAAATAGTGCACAGCTTGTAGGGCCGCATGATCGAAATACAGTGCTCATGCAGTTAACTGAGCAAAATTGCAGCCGCCAACAAGCATTAAAGTGCATTGAAATTTATGCACAAAAATGGTTCAAATTATTTGAAAAGATGTTCAATATGTGCTCCATTGTTCTTTACACTTGCTATAACTCATATTTAACATTTCAGTTAAATAGTAAAAAAAATTACCATTAGACCTTTTGCCAATCTGTGGAAATTGTTGTTTTGGGGATATTTATGGTTTACAAGGTAAAGTAGCGACACAATAGGTGTGATGTGCATGCCACTGGGTAGCAAATTTCTTAGAGTCTACTGGTAAAAAATTGTGAAAATTGGTCAATATTTAGTGAAGATATGGTCAGAGTGCAATAGCTTACTTTTTTGGGCCACCCTGTTGTATGCACTTGAATCGTAAACTACCTGGCAGCAGGCAAAAGATTGTCACATAGTTTGGGCTTTAGGCGTAAACTTCTCCGCACATACCGAAATTTACTTTCGAAGCTGAAGTTCTGCTGAGGGCCTTAATGTCTTATTGTTTTTAATTGTGTATGGCCATTGTCATAGGCCCCTACTGCAATTTATACGTCGGATGCACTAGCGTTACACGTAACAGATGATACTGAACCGATATATTATCCTTAATGTGAACGTATATTTTGTGACTGGTCACAAGTGCAGTGAATCACTTTATTCATTTACATTCCAAAATTAGCCAGCATGTACTTGAAAATTGTTTTTCACATATAATTGGGCAAAACTATTTTTGATTATAGTGTATTAATTTTAAGCAGTTTGTACCATACATTTATACAAAGTACAGTGTAAGGTGAACTGCAAAATGATCTTTTGTGTGGAAAGTGTGTAGTTTTAAGTTTCATTTGTCGTATTTTCGGCAGTTATGTTTTCAACGCACTATTTGTATCTTGCTAATGGTTGTTACCCTTGAGGGGCTACTGTTAGCTAACAGGGTACCCATTATGCTGCACATTATTAATGCATTCTGTTCTCTGTTAATTTCCTGTTTAGGCTTTTGTCGAATGTAGATAATTACTCGAGCTGTTACATATACACTGTGTTCAGAAAAAAACACCCACTACTCACGTTTTCTTTTATATCTTCTTGGAAATTGTTTGGATTTCCACAAAATTTTCAGCGAATGTTCATGAGGAAACAGGTATTCCACAGGTGAAAAGGCTAAAGGTTCATTGCTACTAGTGACGTCATACTGACGTCACATTTTTGTGTTCGTAAATTATGGGTTTTACCGCTAAAGACAGACATTTGATAAAATGTTTGCGAGCCATAAGTTTGTGCAAGATGTTTCTGGACAATGGATATAGACAACTAAATATTGATGGAATGAAACTTTCAAATAAAAAAAATTGATACGACCGGCAGTATCAAGCCATTCAACTGATTGCGGGCAAGTGGTCATCTACATGGGGACGCAGTGCGCGTACGCCTGTCAAAATCAACAAAGTTGAAGATCTCGCATTTATTTAAGAAAATAACCACAAAAACAGTTCACAATGCGTAATGGATTAGCATATTTTGAGTTCAGTCAACACAATGATCAGTTGGTGTTTTAACATTTCATCAAATGTCTGTCTTTAACTGTAAAACCCATTTCTATGCTGTAATACTTGTTTCTTTCTAAACACTTAGTGAAAATTTTGTAGAAATCTAAGCTTTTTCCACGGAGATATAAACGAAAACGTGAGTGGGTGTTTCTTTCTGAACACAGTGTAGAAGGCTTTGACGAGTTGTGAAAAAACCCATTCCAGTTTACTATTTTCGTTCTAATTGCTGATGAAAGCTTGCAAAAACATCCTGCTTTTGTGTTGTTAGCACTGAGGTGATGGTGGCTTAGTTCACTGTTGATATCGGTATCGTCTTTTAGCTTTTCAGCCGTTATTGATGTGGAAATAATGTTTGCTCCTGCGTGATGCTGCATGAACCTATTTGTATGCCTCTGACACGATTATGCAGAGCTAGAGGCATTACTTTTCGCGTGGTCCATCTTTGCATGCGTACGTCCATCCGTTATGTTGCAGTGTCTGTGGTATGCACTGAAAAATTTTCTCGAAACTTTTGCCACTAGTGCCTCTTGAGACGGGAATGAACTGATTAGTTTTTGGGGGCTAAAAGGGTCAACGTTTTATGTCAACATATGCCGAAAATGCTGTTTCAGTGTTGCCCGGCATACGTTACTGAATGCTGCGTGTTGAGTTCCAACGTAGCATCTAGCCAATTGGCAGTTTCTTTCACAGTGTAGTATATTGCGTGCGTTTTATCGCGATATTATATCGAAGGTGGCTTTGTAAAAGTGAGGCCACACTGATTCTCATCTTTGTAACTCACAAGTATTTGTCTTTAAAGGTTTG
>Ga0209367_1001747_pt1 | contig 27519 bp, 20 predicted proteins | sample WorMetLIZISLAND2_FD_187412 | JGI IMG/M metagenome (GOLD analysis project Ga0209367, IMG submission 187412) | Marine gutless worms symbiont microbial communities from Max Planck institute for Marine Microbiology, Germany - Olavius geniculatus... ...
GAAGTTTGGAGAGCGCGCTTTCAGCGTGGCGGCCCCCAAGGCGTGGAACGATCTGCCACTGCACCTGCGTGCCATTACTAACACTGACACATTTAAACGGAGACTGAAAACTCACTTTTTCTGCAAATTTTATGACTTGGAGCATGATTTTATGTAGGCTTAGTCATTTTATTGCATTTTATTACGTATTTTATTGTTACAGACTGTTCAGCTCCGCTGTAAGTTGACACTGTTAGACATTATCATTATTATCATTAAAAGAAAAGCCAGAAAGAAGCAAGCCAACCTTATGTTTCTTGACGAGTGACTGCACACTGGCTTCATCATGACCAATGTCTTCACTGGACACCAGACGTAGCATGTCCAACATCCACGTGTCAACATCGTCAGCGTCCGAGAAGAACTGTAACAACACCAGCATCACACAGTTATTGCCGGCGTGGTGCTCTAGTTGTTACCACATTGAGTCTGATTAACATTGTTGACCTACGCTGGCCCACCAAGCCTGATTAGTACCTGGATGGGTGACTGTTTGCAGGCAGGTACACTATCTCGGTATGTAACCAGCCACCAAGCCAACTCAGCCATCTACCCTCGATGGGATGACAAAATGAGTATCAGCTTTTGGGCTGAGTAGTGATAAGTGGCGATGGTGAATTCTATAGCTGCCAGTGAAGGCAGATCTGTATCTTGAACTGATCGGTTTGGTCCAAAGATCAGTGGTGGCCAAGTGCTCATGCTACATTCATCAAATAAAATACATGAATTCTAGCAGTTGCAGCACCATTTTTGTGGCTATCGCTATTACCATTATTACATTCAATGACCATCACATGACACAACGTAAACGATAACTAGTGATAATGCTGAGATGAATAAACCTAAACAGTATTTACAGATCACAGTGGTTTCTAAATATTTTATTTTGAATATGTTTCATCAGTTTATTTGCAACAAAAAGTATGTCACAAAAACCTATCTACTACTGCTATAACACCATTACGTAACAACATGTCCTTAACACATCTGTTGCTAACCCAACAAGTAATTTGAGCAAAGCTCACACGACACGTGATAGCAGCGGTCCTGCCACCTGGGCAATCATGTACAGCGTGCAATAAAATAATAGTGCATTTTGAAGGAGTACACAAATCTGAGGCCTCCGTACGGAAGACGCCTTGAATTTATAATGTCGAAATTTAGATTGTTAAAAACAAACATTTGATGCCAAAAATTTCATAGGACTAGTGGGCTACGCAGATTGTCCAGGTTTATCTTCAGCCATTTCAGTGCAATTCAATCTTGAAATGTGCGCCACAGCCGAAAATTGCAAAAAACCACTTAAATCCCTATCATTTAAGGTTCAAGGTCATCGATGTTGACACCATTCAAAAGCTCGTCACTAGTTCTCGTTATGATGAGCAGCATGTCTGTGCCCATCTGCAACTGTTTTCACGCTAGACGAACTAACAGCGCTAAAAGAACCACTTTTTAAGAGGGTACCCCTCTTTGATGCCCGCCTGTGCAGGCCTCCTTGAATCTACAGGGTCGAGACTTGAATTGCAAAAATTTGCGTTTTATGCCAAAAATTTCATATGCAGGTTGTCTTGGTCTATCTCTAGCCATTTCATCGCAATTCACTCTTAAAATGTACGCTGCAGCCAAAAATTGCGAAAAATTCACTAAAAAACCCTTTTTGGGGGTTCGCGTTCATTCAAGGTCATCAACGTTAATAAATCTAAAAAGCCCGTTGCTAGTCCTTGTTGTGATAAGCACCATGTATGCACCTATCTGCAACCGCTTTCATGCTATATGAGCCAATGACAGTAAAATAACCATTTTTTGGGGGTACCACTCTTTGACACCCATGTGTGAAGGCCTCCTTGAAGTTAGGAAGTTGAGACTTGGACTGCTGAAATCTACATTTAATGCTGAAAATTTCACATGCAGGTTTTCAGGGTCTATCTCAAACCATTTTGGCGCAGTTCAGTCCTAAAATGTGTGTCGCAGCCTGAAATCATGAAAAATTCACGAAAACCCCTAATTTTGCATGTTTAAGATCATTCAAGGTCATTTATGTTGACAAAACTAAAAAGCCCGTGACCAGCGCTTGTTACGATAAGCAACATATCTGTACCCATCTGCAACCTTTTTCACACTAGAAAAGCCAATAAGGGCAAAATAACATCTTTTTAGGGGTACCCCTCTTTGACATTTGAGGGGAACTCCCTCATATGGGGCACAAAATTTTGTCACAAAAAACTAGAGACCTTGTGGCAGCCCATGGTGAAGATTTCGTGATCCTAGCTTACACCATTTTGACACAATACAGCAGTGTGACAGACAGACGGATGAACAGACAGACGCCCAGGACATGGCTAAGATGCGTTCTGCCATTGTGCGTAAAAATGACTGCTGACAAGACAAAATCACTTATCCCTAGCACTGAACGTGTTAGATTTATAAACACAGTTGATAAGTCTTGACAATATTTTGCTATCACATGAACATCTATCTGATAGCATCAAAGCATGAATGTGAGTGAGATTGTAGGCAGTGACCAGACCTGGTAGAAGTCTACGGCCTCCATCAGTCGTCGACGACGGAAGTTAGCCAGCTCCAGCAAGTTCTTCCACTGCTCCTCAATGCTGTCAATGCGGTTCTGTATCTTCTCCGAGCCAAAGTTGTCGGCCTTGATGAGGTCATGGCCGACCTGCAGCACTGTCGGCAGGTGTGAGTGACGCGAGTGCAGCTCATCCTCATTCGCCTGCGTATCATACACACTAACACTAGCACATCTCATCTACCCAATGGGACTTCTCTAGCGCAATATAAGAATTTTAGACAGAATGTTGTATGATAACAGAGGTCCACTACTAATATTTCTGGTTTCCGTTTAACAAGCACACTTTTGGGTTCCCTCAGAAAAAACTAGCAGATTTCTGACAAACCAGACGTCATCCATTTCATGATGCCTATCAGTGAACTAAAATATGTCATCAGAGCCCTGATGAAAACATTAAAATGTCCATCTTAGATTTATCAGTTTCTTCAACTACCATTGGTTTACAAAGCATACGAAGCCAGAAATTAAACCAACTAAAGCGGACAAAATTGAGATGCAATCGGAGGACCTTGTGTTTGGTGAGCAGCAAGCGAATGCTGGTCAAGTCATGTCCAAGGTCTGGTGATGACATGATCTGTTCTTTCTCCTTGATCCAAGCCTCCTCATCCTCGACGTCATCATAGAACTGCCACATCTTGCGGGCCTCCTTCAGACGCGACTGTCTCTCATTGGCCAGCTGCAGCAGCTCCTCATAGGCCGCTGTCAGGTGAGTGATGCGGTCACTCACCAGCTCCGGACTGCATGGCTTGTACCCTGCACCAGAGATAACCCACTCTGTTACTAGTCACCTCTTGATATTAACTGTTACATCTTGTTTTGTGGGCTGCATAATATTGAATTCCACTATTAGTCACAATACTGCCAAGATTTTGCCCTATACTGCATGTATACAAAATGTTCAGTTATTTGTGTTTGTTTTTGGTATTTAATAGTGCTAGACCAAATGTTAGTACCGGTAAGTGTTTTTTGTATTGGTCATCTTGTAACCTTTCACAACCAACCCGGAGCATTCTAATGAACATCTTATCATAAAGTTAAATGCTTGGACACAATGCAAAGTAAGCTTAGTTCTAGCCAACTCAGTGTCTGCTACAGACCTTCAACGTCTGGGAAGTCAGTGTCAACAAACGTCTGAGCCTGTGCATTGATAGCCTCAACACGGGCACCCACGATAGCAATGTCAGACTCGATGATGCTGTGTTTCTGCAGTAGATCCTCGACGCCCATCAGATGCTTCCCATACTCCTCTGACTGCAGGTTCACCTAGCAACAGCAGCCAACAAATACTGGTTATAATAAACACAATAACAAGCATAAAGAATCTGCATTTAAATGCAGTAATTCACTTTTTCTAATCAGCAACACATTCCTTCATCACCGGGAAACACCAGACCTCTACCTACTGTGCACTTTCTCTATGGTTCTTTGCACCTTAAAATATGACAATAACTGTAATACACTGTGTCTCGAAAAACATCCCCGACATTTTTCACTGTCACTTTAAAACCAATTATCAGATTTTGATAATTTTTGGTACGAATATTCCTGACACAACTTGCCATCAAATGACTATTTAACTGCCCACCTCACCCGACGTTTGTTTCTGCACTACCTAGAAAAATTAGATCAAGCGAAATGTGTGTTGAAATAAACAGAAAACCTGAAAAAACATCCCCGACATTACCGATCGTAACTTTAAGAAAAGTCAGCAGATTTTAATAATTTTTGGCGGAAATATTTCCGACACTACTGGCTATTAAATAAGTGTTTTAGTTTCCACCTCACTTAACGTCTGCTTTTGCACTACCTGGGGAAATCAGAACAAGCATAAAACGTGTTAAAATGAATGAAAAAACGTCGATAAATTCCATCTATCCTAATATGTGGGCCCCAACAGCTGGTCTGTTACAAGGTTTGACTGTCATGCAGCAGTGTGTTTACCAGATAGTTTAGGAATGTTTGTGAAGTCAAGAAGCGACTGGTACAGCCTGGACTGGTCTGGAGCAGAACATTATCGATACTGCTGTCAATGAATGGAGAAAGCATCTCCTTGTCTGTGTTCGCATAGTGGGCCAACACTTCAAACAATTTTACGGCAGGCAGTTAAAAAATGGACAAGTGGATGAAATGTCAGCCAAAGTGTCAGAAATGTAAACAAAAGTGTTTTTACACGTTATGTTAATTAAGCAACCATATCGCATTAGACAAAAAGCGATATTTCGCTCGATGCATTTTCCCCAGGTAGTGCAAAAACAAACGTTGGGCGAGGTGGGCAACTGAATAGTCGTTTGATGGCAAGTTGCGTCAGGAATATTTGTGCCAAAAATTATCAAAATCTGATAATTGGTTTTCAAGTTACAGTCGAAAATGTTGGGGATGTTTTTTGAGACAGAGTAGAGTATCCAGCACTACAAACAGTTGATATCAACAATAGAAGAAATAGTACAGACCTTTATTTCATCAATCCAGTCCAGTATGTAGAGCATCTCCTGGAAGACCTTCTGTAGTTTCAGTGACAGTTCAAGGCGAAGTCGACGAGATTTCAACAGCTCGAGCAGATACGCCCACAACTCAAGAACATTGTCTTTCCTGCACATCAGCAACCAATGTGTCCGATGTACGTACAATCATGCCTAAAATGAAAATTCTGCACTTCCAGTTGCAGTGAAAAAGTAGGGATGGCGATGGGAAATAATTTTATTTTTATTCCGATTTCATGACATGGCTTCACACATCCAACTATTACAAACAACTCATGAAAAAAGTGACACACTGAATAGTAAACATGAGAACAAAGTAAAAATACTCTAGAACAGTAAAGTAGATGCAAGCAGTATCTTTTTTGTTAAAACTTTGAAAGCAAAGACAAAACTATACCAGTATTTTTGAGTATCCAATACAAATTTTGAAGATAGAGGTTTTTTGTTGGAAATGGATGGCAATCGAAAGCACCAGAATTATTTTTACAATTTACACCTCAATGGCCATGACATAATCAGCCTATATTATATAACTATTAGAATACTGTCCATTTGAATGGACTGAAAATAACTAAAAGTTAAAAAATACTAAAATTAAATAATAAGTTTTGATTCAAAACGCAGTTCAAAAAAAGTATGTATGATAAGACATAAATAATTCTATCTAGAACTAATTTGGGTTTCATCCCTGCTATCATTGATATTTGCCATCATTTCACTTCTAATCATAAAACAAAGTTGCCACCAGTTTCAGAAACCTGCTGTTGATGCGTCCAATGTCGTGATAATTTTCATTCTCCAGCTCCTGTGCGACGGCAACAACGGCCTGCACTCTCTCCTCATATGCGTTAATATCAGTCTCAATGGCCTCGTGTTTCTTTGTAGCCGCTTCAACTGCAGCCAAGTCATAGCCGAAGTTGTCCTGTGATACCAGACGCTGGTTCTCACTCAACCAAGTCTCTCTCATGCCCGCCTTACGATCAAACCTTGCTGCCAGCTGTTCCAGCTTCTCCTGCCTACAGAACAATACCATCTCTACAATGCTTCTGTTGAGCACAGCCATTCCAAGTAATGTAGAACAGTATCAGGTGGACCAAGCCACTGACTTGAGCCAGAGCGAAGAATCCGCCTACTGTCAGTTATACCATGATATTACATTCACCACCATTCCCGTTTAAAAGTACTCTACTCATTTTACCATCCAATTACCAACTACCATTTTAACAGAAGGATAAGTTGACCCCATGGCTTGCGTGTTACGTGTTACAGTTACCCAACCAAACACTAACGAGAAACAGCAAAGAGTAACTTCACTGATCGAACACAATGCATTACCACTTCATACGAGCGGCATTCAGAAAGTTTTGCAAGTCGATATGTTAGACTTAAAAACTTTTTAAAATCTATACACCCGTAAAACGTATATTTCTTCAAAACATGTATGAGCCTAAAGTGGATGTGACGTCATCATAATGTACAACGTCATAGAGCGTTAAACAGAAACGGTTTGAAGTGCTAGCGCAAACAGCGTAAAATAAAGCTAGCTGTTGCACGCCATTTCTCCAGCCTACAGCCAGATTTTCCAATACGAGGCCCTAGGACACGTGAATTTATGAGAGCCCTGACAATTACGTCCATGAATTTCTCATTTGTAATTACAAATATTTAGTAGCCAAAATCTGTGCTAACTGTAAATAAGAATGCCTCAATTAATTAGGTTGCCACATCAAGATTTGACTTTATCAGAAAAATTTATTAAAAGTTAACAATCAGTGATATCCATCGTTTTTGTGAAAGGTTAATCAAAGTTTGCAACGGACGACTTTAAGAGCCCTGATGTGCAGGGGCCTGGGATCGAGCCCCGCAGTTTTTGCCCTAAATCCGGCACTTCAATCCAGTCCCCACGTTACCCTTATCCAGCAAGCTGTTTGTGACTCTGGCTTCGTACAATAAGATTACCCTACATACAGCAAAGACCTGACTTACAGTAACTATTATCTTCTTCTAAACTTGAAAAATTTTCTCTGCAGAGTCCGCTATCGAAACAATAAATGACTCAAGTCTGTGGTGGAAGCCTGGCCGGAAGGACAAATGTAAAACACTTTATGACATCAAAAGTTACAACAAAGTCACATTTGTTTTAAGCTCACAAGAGTTCGGAAGAAATATGCGTTTTATTGGTATATTGATTTTAAAAAGTTTTTCAGTCTAACATATCGACTTGCAAAACTTTTTGATCGCCCCTCGTAACACCACTAACCAGTGTATCTATCTACAGTGCACACAAAGAAACCTTCACCAGGCACAGCATGAAATGCTTGTCATGCTCATTACGATGACTAAGACTGGGCAGTCAGTAACGGATCTAAAGCAACTATAAAAAACATAGTGACTGTCATCGAACTGTGTGTGCAAAAATGCACCTTGAGACAAAGTTCAAAAGTTGAGCTATTAATATTTTTGGGTTGACTAGTAAATGGCAGCATACATAGTTAAATGCTGCGCGTCCAGTTCTCATAATAGCTGTTAAAGCTGCCAACGTTTTAGCGATAAGTTCAGGTGGCAGTCTGCAGTTATTATAGTAAGTGTAGCTCTATTTGATTCCCAGCAACAAGGTCAGTGTTGTTAGAGTCGACTAGTGTGCCAGCTGTCAAACCTGATGAGTTCATCGCGTAGAGCAAGTTCACGTTCATGCTCCGCCTTCTCCAGCTCTTCCCACGCCCGGTTGATGTCCGCCAGCATTTTGCCTTCACGTGGAGTGTACGGCTTCTGGTTGTTGGCCCTCATCTTGCTCTGAATGGTGAACAGCAGCACCTCCAGGTTACCTTTCTCCACAAACCTGCACCAGACGTACAACAATAGGCCGACGACATTAAACTCTATCCACCGACAGTTAACTAACTGTTGATAAATACCTTAAACAACAAAATTAGTAAGCAGTGCAGCTACTATAATCACCAACCTCCTTCAATTACAACAACTGATCTACTAATTACTAACTAATAATAACAAAGATAATTTGTAATTATTACAAAAACAAAAATTTAGTTTATATAATAACTGTATGTCCAAAGACAGATCTGAGGCATCGGTGGACAGTTACAGTGGTGCATACCAACTACTAGGTCTAGATGTTTGACAAAAAGAGTGTAAAATTAGCCTGAATTTAATACATTCATTCAAAACCTAAAGAAAAATACCCCAAAAAATAGACAGACAAAAGAGCACAGTTAAGCAGAAAAGCACAAATGAGATTTAATGACAGAAACAAACTTTGGAGGTTTTTCCAGGTTACGGTAGTTGTTGAACTGAGCCAGCATGTTCTGGACTCCTGTCAGGGAGTTGGGGAACTCGCGAGTGTTGAGAGACTCGATGGTCGTCTTGATCCACTCAAGCAGATCCGACGTCAGAGCTTCGTAGTCAGCAATCATCTCATCATACTCACGACACTGGTTGATCACCTGGCACAACAAATGCAACACACAGCTGGCATAGCCGACAGTCTCTAATGTCGAGCCGGCTTATCCAATGTGTCCAACATGCAGCTGGCTTAGCCAACATTTAGCTCAGAGAGTCCTTTTATTTGATTTATAGCAAAACATACTAATTCCCACAGGACATTTCTTGACATTTTGACCGATCACAATGCTTAAGATATTTTACCCTTGATTTTTGATTCTCAGTATAGTTTTTATCCAGTTTGTAAGCAGCGATTTAGTTCTTACCAACATTCTCGTTTGCAGAATCATTTTCACGCGCAACAGCAGCTACTGCTGTAGCGTGTCTTAGCCATCGCAATTCTGTCTCTCTGTCTGTCCATCTGTCACGCAGGTGGATCAGTCAAAAATGGTGCAAGCTAGGATCACCAAATCTTCACCGTCGGCTGCCTGGAAAACTCTAGTTTCAGGAACTGTAAAGCTTTTCCATAAATTCGAAGGGGGTCACCCTGAACGAGAGCATTAAATGAGAGGGGATAAACAAAATTTGCTATATCCAGCCGATACAACGTTAGCAGAAAGATAGGTGGCGACCTCTGGTGAGTATAAGTAAATAAAACACTATAGACACTATAGCCGCGGGTCATCTGGCGCCCTATGGTGAATGACTCAGACTTTGTTTTACCGTGTTTCAAACACGCACTCCGGCTGTTGCGCGTTTCTGTTTGCATTAGCAGATCACTTGTAGTTCTAGTTCTCATGCACAAAGAGGCAATAATTTTCCACTGTGTTATCACGAACAAAAGTATCACTGCTAGTCAAAAGGTGCAACATTCAAGCCGGCAAACAATCTTTTTTTAAATATGATGACAGTGTGTATACAATTTACTGACAACAAATAACTCTGCTATATTTCTGACACTGCCAACCTTGACAGCATGAATAGCCTCCTACAATGCTTGCACTGGCATCATTACTGATGTCAACGACTATTTATTTGACACTACTCTGCACTGTATTCTACGGTATTGCAGTTATTTATCAAGCCATCCTATGCTATTCAGATGTTTTGCTAACTAATTTACGAATAACACAGGAAGCAGGAAACATCACAGTTATGTAGTAATGGTAGAGAATGACTGCCAGACCAAACCTTGCCAACTCTGCGACCCTGCACTGACTCGGCCTTCATCTTGGAGAAGTAGTGATAGTATGTCACGACATACGTGATGATTGACTTTTCATCAGGATACTCAACAGCCACGTCTGCAATGCAGTTATTCATCATTAACAGTGTCAAGTGTTATTCTCATACACTCTTATAACAACAGTTTCTCTATTAGACATCGCTATCTATGCAAAGCCAACACAGAACACTGCAAGTAAATCAGGGGGTTAATCTTAGTCACAAGTTTATACGGCATTAAACATTCTCTGTCAGTATTACAAACACGATGCTTGTGAACAATGATAAAACATATTCACGTTCTGTGATAAAATAGTTCAATTCTTCTCATTTAGCCTTAACAGATACAGACTGGTATAAAATAAGCAGCAAAAATCACAGCCTTTTCATTATGTCATGTGTATTTTGCTGTGAGTTCTTTCCACCTAATGACATCTATGCATCTTAAATGGTGTGATAGCGCATCTATCACTGGCAGGCAGAATCATTCTAGCAGTACAAGCAACAAGCAATTCCGCCCGTTCCTACACATTTCTCTGCAGCATAATCTGTCTGTCTGTCACATTCATGATCACTACATAAACAGTTTGATGGATGAAGTATTTGGCAGGTACGCTTGTGGGGCGTAACGAAACACTGAGTTAGATAGGAATTTTTGACCACCAGGGGAAGGGCAAATTTTGTATCACATTATGGCCAAACTGTCAGTCATATGCTGCCACTTGGCCAATAGGAAGGAAGTGATTCGGCCCATTGCGGATTCACTTCAAATAGTCTCCTCATTGATAATCAGTGTTGTTGTTGTTGATAGCAAACAGCCAACCTTCAGCATCGAGAAGTCTGGTGAGACCAAGTCTGTCCTCAGCAACGTTGAATGAGTTGTTTAAGTTGTGGGTCGGGTTTGCCTTTGTCAGCTTGTTGTATTCAATCAAATCTGGTCTGCACACACAGCACAGATGTGCTGTATGACAGGACTATTACATACTCACAGTTCACTAACCAACAAGGCCTACGAGACTCTGGCTTATGAGACTAAATTACAGCTAGCAATGATCACTGTGTTAAGTAGCACCGGAAGCCCTCATCCCACCTATGTATCTTCAGTCAGTCATGACTATAGATCTAACAAACAAGAACCCTAGCACAGAACTAATACTATAGGCTGAAGTAGCAGCATCTCGACATCATTAAGTTTCGTACAACATGCTAAAGTGTGCTACCCCAGTGGAGATATGAAACACCTGGTATTAACTAGGGCTGCGAAAATTAACAATTAATTAATTGATTAATCGTTAAAAAAAATTGTTCGATTAATTTTTTTTAGTCAATTAAAATTCGATTAAATTTTGGACATGTGAACATCACTAATTTGCACATTTCCGCTCTTTTGCCTGAAAATGTGACATCACTTGTTTGGGTGTGTGATTGGCTGAAAGCCTGAAATGCATGTTAACTGACTGCATAGTGTACAAGTAGGCCTATACGTTTCCAACTTTTATGAACGGTAACAAGTACACTTGCGTTTTGTAGTTTTCATGGTTTTTTGCATTAACTACAAAATTGAAAAATTGTTCGAAATTAATCGATTAATCGCGATTAATTTTCGGTGATTAATCGATTAAAAAAATTTTAATCAGTACCAGCCCTAGTATTAACTATCAAACATGACGTACCGTGAAAAATAATCCCTGAATCTAACAAACAAACGAATTAACAAACAAACAAATTAACTAACTGACTAATTAGTACTACTGCTATCTACTACAAAGAACTTTTGTTTTTTTTGCTTACCAGTCCATTTTTTTCTAGATCTCTGCAGCAGTATCATTCCAGCAGCATCTAATATTACCAAAGGATGCCATAACAGAAGCACTGCTGCACATACCTGTGCTTGTGGATGAGAGCATTGAATGCAAGACCGTCACGCCAGCTGGTAGTGAAATTACGAACATTAACGTTGGGATACCCTGCAGTCTTCATCTGGCACCAGAGCAGTAATGCGTCCTTGGCTGACTTTATCTCACTGCTGTCCACCTGCTCAACTGTTATGTCCTGGATCTGTACATGAACACACACAAACGGACAACTTGTCACGAAGACAGGACATCAGAAAAGATAGAACTTTGACATCTCAGGTCTTCCAATGTCTACATGTGCTGTGCCACAGCCACAGACTGGTGACAGAAGCTTCACAGCAGCTGGACAGCAATCGTGGAGCAATCGGCCAGTCAAACCTAAGAGAATAAACATTACATATAAACAGTTTACGTGACTACTAAAGACATTTCTGTTCAGTTGAGCTGCGGCGTGTTGTGAGTTTTGTTCTACCTGTGTCGGCGATAAGTATTCATACCTATTCATACCTAATTACCTACCTAATACCTACCTACCAACTATTCCTCAAGTTACTGACCAGACTCATGCTTCTGCAGTATTGCATCTAATCAGCAAGGCACTTACCATACCTGTTGAATGTTATTTGCCATCTAGCACCATGACAACTAGTTATATCATCATCATAAGCTAGTTTTCCATCCATGGCTCCCCAGTCCCCATCCATGCCATGGACGGCTTAGACTGTGGGACAGTGATAGTATCATTTAACTGTAGTAACCAACACAAATGTTCCCATCTGCATCAAATCAATGTTCAGAGTTAGAAACAAAAATTGGCACAATTTCCACCACATTTTTTGTCCCTGCAGACGAAAAGTAACACTATCCCATCTATCTACATAAACATTCAGTCAGTGTACAGCAGCCATAGAACACTGTCTGCAAAGAAAAATCTGCTTAATAAGACATTTATTTACTGAAACAGAATTAGCAGCAGTTGGAATAATATAAAATGATAACATTGAACATCGTAAGTCAATTCCAGAAAAACAAGCACATCCAAGTAAATTATTAAATTGGAAATGAATGGAAAATGGACAAAGTGCAGGACAGTTCGGCGCAAGGGCTGACGTCCATTCATTTAACTGGCTTACATCTCTGGAGTTGCTGATAATCCATGGTAGCAGGTCCCAGAAAGTTATCATCCAGGAACTGATGCAACAAGACTATTACAAAACAGATGACCTTCCTACAGCTCAACCAACAGCATTAAAGCACTGAAGGTTCTGAGATCAGCAGCCAATATACTGTAGAACTGAGAGGTCAATTCTGGACAACACAATGCTGGGCTAAGCACATGTTTCAATACACTGATACGTAACTCAGCTGTATCGCAAGGCGTCAAAGGGGCCACTGGTCCGTCATGCAACCAGAAAATTACGTCGGACCAGTACTGACATATTGGGTAGCCGTCCTCCTGAACTTTCTCCTCTTGAGCTGTAAAATGGCACACAGATTACTCCTACTCTGTGGGGACATTAATACCAATCTTGTTTTTTGGTGCCTTTTAGTTTTGTAGTTTTCGAGTTAGAAGCTGGTGCGGACAGGCAGATGGGACGAGCAAGATCCCGTTAGTACGGCCGCACAATAATAACACAACATGCCCAGTCGGACAGCATATAATAGACTATGCTTGTATAATAGGAGCATAATACACGACAGCCAGCCAGCCGGCAGGGACTGGTCAAAAAGACCTGTAATACACAGCACCGACACCTGTTTGATATTCATGGGTCTACCCTACATGTTAAATGCAGCGGGGCCCAGCGCGGCGTTAGGGCCGACGTCGCTCTAAGGTAGGCACTGGCAGTACGGCAGTACTCACTGTCACGCTGGCTGGCGCTACTGTTTACACGTACAACCAATGTAACCATTGCTCTGCTGGCTGCCTCAAAGCACACCAGGTTCCCTCCCCTCTCTAGTCTGCTTCTTTGGACTGCGTCTATTATCAACAATGCATTACACAAGCCAGCCTGCTGCCTTCACGGTAGCCGCTGATGTTGTGACTACACGCTGATAAACAGCTGGTAAGCATCAGACCCGAGACCCAAGAGTTCGCTAGAGGTCAGAATCCCAAAAATCTCTGATCCATTCTGTCTCAATATGTCACCCAATAATAAATTTCAATCACATGTCAATGCTTAAGTAAATTACTACTATATGGCTGCACTGTACAGCATATTGTGAAATAAAACTGACATTTTGGCGAGTTTTGTGCTGTGCTGTGCTACTGCTACTAGTAATTATTATTTTAATCAGAACGCGTACGTGATATACTTGTAGCGACCGTACTCCAATCGCACTGATCACTAGACAATTTAGCTACAGGCCACCAACGACGACGACTACCAGGATAACAATTATCACTCTCCCTGTACCACGACTACGAGAATGTCAGAGGCAATTGAACCAATCTCTCTGGGCTATGCAGCGTGGAAGAATAATATAAAAGTGCACGCAGTCACACAGATCGCTGATAGTAGCGCTGCTGCTGCTGCTGATGACGATGATGATAAGCAGTGAGCAGTGAATGGCAAAAGCATTGATTGCATGATGCAACCTGGCATGGCCGTGTCCATCAGGCTAATGATGCACACTGTGGCATGCCTGTGATTTATAACATCAGACTAGTCATACCAGCGCTAACACGCTCTCCGCCACACTCTACCTATCACCAGCTGCTATTTATCACCGCCCTCCCGGCTACAATGTAACTCTCAGTCTCAGACAAAAAAAGAACAGGTACAATATAAGTTATATAACACGCTGCACTTCCGCCGTTTCTTTCCTCATACTACTGTCATTACTTTCCATTTTTAACAGACAATCTCTACAGGTTACCTCCTACGCCAAAAAAACTGTGGCGCTAATGGCAAGCGCACTTGGCTCATCAAGACGGTGGGCCCACAAGTGAACTTTTGAACGTTGGTACAGCCGAACTCTCTGACGGTTCCACGTGCGAGATATCTAAAATAATGCACTAAATGAATAGCAACAAAATACACACTGCACATCGACCAATTCAGCTACATCACGGGAGTGAAAACATTAAGGTACGGAGAAATATAAAACAGCTTCGGCGGGAAGAGACAAATAGTGGTCAATATGGCGGGAGCCTATCACTCAGTGGTCACTCGACCAGAAGCTAATATTGGTCTACTTCTCGTCGCCATGCAGCCACTAAGCTAGCAGGCCATGCACGGCCAGCAATGCAGCAGCAGCTATCTACGACGGTCGTTACAGTCGCAGCCCACAGTGGCACATGGCACGTCAGACACAGCGTCTGTGCGACCAATGGACCACACACAGTCACATGCTCACAATACAACCAGCACCGTCATTCATTCAGTACAAGATATACCGCACTGCCAGAGTGGGTAAGTGAATATACTACGAGCTTATACCACTCCAGACAGTGCAGCATCGTGCTTAAACCATGCTCAGATCGCACAGACTACACCGTCGTTTGCTTTATGTCGCCCGAAAATTGTGAAAAGATTTTCAGTACCAGTGCGAGCCCTGTATGTCCTCTACATCAGCGCCAAAGGAACGAGTCTTCGACAGACACTGAGGTCTGTTCGTAAGACCTCACAGAGCAAGGATGTCATATCAGTTTTCATATGACATATTACTCACATAATTCAACACGAAATTCAAATAAACGCCAGAATATTGTCAGAATATTGTCACGCTCTGTCTGGTCAGATCTATGCCAAATACAAGACGCTGCCTAGTAGCGAAACTGGTTCCGTTGTCAATAATTATTGCCATCTGCACCAAATGCCACTCCATTACCTATAGGCTAGTGTAGCAATAACCCAGTCATACAGTGCAGAGTAGTTGACGACGGTCCAATGTTCAAAACTGTTAGGAAAACTGCAAGTTACTTTTTAGAACACTTCAGCTGCTGCTGCTGCTGATATGTGCATTTACTGCGTCCATCGTATAACCGTGTCACGTTGAACCAGTTGACGTTAAACGAAAAGTCCGGGTCTTGAGGGCTTGAAATCCTTTATTAATTCCCTGAATAGAGAAGTCATGTAGACCACATAATTGGCAGCGAACTCCTCACTATCGGAACTTGAGAAGCACTACAAAGCGCGCAGTGCACACTAATCAGCTAATGCTGGGCAACGGCGAAGGAACGGTCATCGCGGCTATTCAGCCACGTTGTACCAATGAGCATTGACACTAGCCAGCAGTAGCACGGACGGACCATGCCGTCCGTCTATGCGGGGGGGAGGGCTAAAAATACAGCGTCAGCAGCACCGGCAGGGCCAGCGCCCGCGCGCCCGCCAGTCATTGATTTTTCCAGGACTTGTCTATTGCGCATTCACAGCGCCCGACAGGCGTGAGTCATAGTAGACAGAGAGGCGTAGAGCAGCATCAACATGGCGCCAGGCAGCCAGGAACACAGGGTCACATAACACTCATTAACCCGGCCAGATTGGCCGACCACACACCGTGCCACAGTTCATCACCTGATACTACCGGGACTACCACGCTTTTATCATCATCGCCATTCACTTGCACAGAAAAAAATGAACAAGTGACAATAAATACAGCAGAATCTGTAGTACACTGTACGCTCTGAATCTAATAATTGTTATTTATAACGCTGTAAAGTAGCACCAGGACAGCCAACTGATCAATGTTTTGATAAAATAAATGTACTACAGATATGGGAAACAGTATTTTTGACATATCTGGTCATGCTGTGACCTTTTGACCCTAAAATCTAATCAGTTCATATTTGTCCTTCTAAGATGCAGCCACTATGGAAAAGTTTGGCAAAAATCAATGACATGACACAGGCCCATAGCTATTGCATACATGTATAGGCAAAGATGCCCATATGCATTATGCAAAAGCATGATTTTCGAAATTAACTAGATCACCATTGGTATTTTCACAAATCAAGAGCTTCAAACTTCAGCAACGTTATTGAAAAAACCACATGAAACTGACCTGAGGCCTGTTCAACTAAAGTAGGCACGCTAGATGAACTCTTCAATGACCAATTCCCCATTAGTCCAGCCACTGTATATTTTTCCAAGGCACAGTGTGTTATACAAATGCTACCTGGAAGCGAAGAATTATGGTCCAGATGAGACCAAGGGTGAGACGTGGGTTGCCGTCAACAATGTCATGAGCTCCCATGTTCTCCAGATGAACTCTCTGCTCATTGAGAAATGTCAACGACTTGTCAACGTTCTCCAGACAGTGAATCCGCATCTTGCCCTTCGTCGGATTCGGCTGCACACATTACGTCCATCAACGAATTCAGTAAGCACAAAAAAACTTGGTTGACATAAATCCATGAAACTAACAATTTTTACAGGCCTTATTCTTCTACTGTCGTACTGATGTGCAGCAAAGTCAGCTCAACCTTCTATTACTCTAAAGTAGGTAACTAGAGTACTGGACTACTTGTGTGCTTGGCTGAGGTCTAGGGAAGCACATTCACTCTTGTTGAGTGGCAGGTGACAATGTGTGATCCCATATGGCAGGTGACGCTCGCCAACGCTCTGACATGTGTTCCTATAAACAGCTCTATAGACACCTATAATCGTTTTATCTGGAACCTTTACTTAATTTTTGCTAACAGTGAGAATACTCAAAGTTTGGTAAACTATGAAAGTTTACAGGAAAACTCCACACAGTGTGAGCCCAGAATCAGCTGAAGCGCTCAATGAAAGCCGTCGTCCGCACAGTTTGCAATCTACTGTCGACCACATAACTGACTTATGAATTTATGATATCAACGTGTGCCAGCTATCAACTGTGGTTAGTACGTATTACCCAATTTAACATTATTGTAAATAGGGTACAATACAATATGCTGCACTTCCGCCATTTCTTTCCTCATACTACTGTCATTACTTTCCATTTTTAACAGACAATCTCTACAGGCTACCTCCTACGCCAAAAAACTGTGGCTAATGGCAAGCGCACTAGGCTCATCAGGACGGTGGGCCCACAAGTGAACTTTTGAACTTTGGTAGAGCAGAACTCTCTGACGGTTCCAGTATGTATGACCAGAATCTCATAAATCTGGATACAGTTATAAAACTGAGGATACTAAATATCCTGCATGGTGTGAGCTTCTGCTATATTACCTGATAAGCATAAACTAATTCTCAAAGATCTATGCAATAAATACACCAACAAAGCGTTGACAAGTGAAAATTTGAATCAACAAAACGACTTAATCACACTAGTCAAATTTTGTGAATATGACGAATATCTCTACTATACATGACACTGAACAAGAAGTACCAGTCTCTCGCCAGAAAGCACTTCAAGTAGCTTAATCAGCATCTTGCCATCACGCAGGTCAACGTACAAATCCTGGATCTTGCAGCCGACCCTCGACAGGTGAGAGTTCACCCATTTTGTAAACGTCTTTTTCTGCACGCTCTCACGCTCGTCTGCAAACAGTACAATTATCATAAAGCTATTTTCTAGACACTGAAAAATTCCCTGATATTGCCCAGGGCCCCCACGCCTCCTCACCCCCACTTGTTGCAGCACTCTTCCAGGTGTCTTTCAAAGTCATGCATGCTAAATAAAAAATAGCATAAAGTAATGAAATATAACAGAAAAAAACAGTATAACAGGGTTCCCACTCAAATGACAGAATCAAAATTCAAGACTTTTTCAGCACCATAAAAACAAGAAAAACTCATCGATACACTTAGCTAAACTACAAGCACCTGAGTCATTTTAGTGAGAAAACATGATACATGAACTATTACCTGACAGATTAATGATGTATGTCAATCAAGCACATAATACTTATATATAAACGTCACAAATGTTACTGGAAAAAATTACGGATTCAGTATCTTGGTTTTTCACGATAACAGTAGCAAAAATCATGACTTTTTCAGCACCTAGATGTCCAATTTCAGGACTTTTCAGGACCAGTGGGAACCCTGGTATATTAACACATAGCAATGCACTACAAAACACCTCATATAAACTATTACGATCAACAGGGTTCTAACTTCTAGAAAATATCAAAGTACATGTTCGTGCAAAATTTCATCAAATTATATTACAACAGTTCATGAGTTATCATAAAGAAAAAACTTAGCGATGATGCTAAAAACAATACTGCTGTCGCATCCGCGGGCAGTAGAAATGTGTCTGTCATTTTATGGTTTACCTGGCCCTTTGTCGGCATCATTAATACTTATCTGGTGCTACATTCAAGCAGGCCACTGCCATCAATGAGCACCTCCCAGTTACAGAGGTCAGGCATGCTGGAAGTGAAATTCCACACAATACAATGGCAAGTACAGACGCCAGACCCAGTTTAGCTGATTTGTCTGGTTTATTTGACCATCAAAACTATACGGCTGCCGCTACATCATCATACATGGACGGTATGATATAATAGGATAAACGTATGCGTTGCTGGTGCTTGTCCGGTCAGTCCACAGTCTGGACTCTGGACACTACACTCGCGGGATTATGTTTGTCCAATCTCATTAGGTCAACAACACGTTCGTCCTGCTCAAAAATGATACAGCCAAACAGCAGTAACAAAATGTATGATATCGAACGCAATGGCAATTAAGATCCGATCTTGATCTGGAACCACGACTGTTTGGTATTTTGGTTTTACGGTGCACGGCAGGCAATTCTACAGTGTAATCTACATCCATCCGCGGCCAGAGCATCTTTCCTTTTACCTCCAGCAAAATCCAACATTTTGTGTAAAAGTTAGGTACGACCCAAGCAAGAAGCGATTAGATTTTGGGGTGATGATCGGAATTCTTTTGCAGAATCTGGATCATTTCCTGGAAGTCTTGTCCAGTAAATTCTGATATGAACCTGGGACATTTATTAAAAAATATATATAGTTCGCATGGTGGCAGCACTCGGCGGATGTTTGAGATCTCTGCTTCTAGTTTAGTATTGCAGCTAGCCACCAAGTTTCCATTTAATACTGTCTTACCTCAGCAAAGCCTTTGACTGGCAGACTTAGTTGTAAATAGGTGTCCAGTCCTGCCTGGGTGATAAAAGCCGCCAAGCCCGGTGCGTACTCTCTGCACCTACCCTGAGAGAAACTGGCTGACCAGGCAACATCATTTTACTGGCTCCTTACCCACATGAATCATACTGGTTACACAGCTGGACCAGCTCAGAGCTAACTGGGCTGGAAATGGGTCAAGAATCAAGAATCCGAGATCAATGCATGCTAGATGCATTAAGCGGAGCCCGACCGCCAACAGAAATAATAAGCGTCTCAATACAAGCGCAGCATTATAAGGTCGTCAGTGCTGTGACCAGAACACACTCAGAACCACACGGCACTGCACCGCGAGGGCACCTGTCGCGCATGCGCACAACATGCACCACTGTGCACACTGCAGTACACCATTAGATCGACCAAACGATATCAACCGCGTAATTTTGTATGCGTTGAATACCAAACGGTACATTTATATGCAAGCCCGTCTCAATGGCCTAAGTGTACCTGTTACTCCCATGTTTCATTATAATGGCGTACAACCGTGACACAACATTCCGCCGATTAATTAATAATCACGTGCCATACAGCAATTTACTAAAAAGTTCAGCTCCACCAAGATTTCTTGGTTTTGTTTGTCTATCCACAAGCAGGACATGGGCACCGCCGTTTAGGCAAGACTACTAAAATGTTCCTGACTGGTGCACATTGAGACAAGTTCAAGGTTAACCTGCACTGTATATTTTAATTGCTGTCGTACTGCTTAAGACAATGGATTTCAATTTTTGCTTATTTTTGTGGAGCTAGTCCAGGCAAGCAAGTGTCCCAAAAATTGAACGTTTGGGAATAATCAGACTTTTGCATGTGTTGTCCAACTCAGCACACAAGAATTAAAATTAAAAAGCCAGAACACAGAAAAAACAGACAAAACTCTACTGAGTATTACATCTTTTGGGTAGGATTAAGACCATCATTGGCCTGGAGTCTTTGACCATTCATGTTTTGGTACTTTAGCCTTTGATGCATGGAGCAGGAATGTAACGTACGCCAGCAACAGCAGCGTACAGAGAATACAGAGCTGGGCACACAATTATTCTATGCAGACAGCTGCAGGTTGTACTAGAAAGACCTGTAAGATTAGGTAACACAGGTGAGGTGAAGCAGTCAACACTGTCTGCACGGGGACACCTACACTTACACCTGTAGGCCGAGCCGTGTGCTCCTAGCTGGCGTCAACACAATAGCACATACAATACATACATCGGCTTCAGTTTTGGCTAGCCAGCCAGCTTAACAGGCTGCATAGCGACCATGTATGCAGTAGAAGTATGGACTGTGGAGCTGCCCTAACTGTGGTCAACTTTTGCCGTTTGTGGACCAAAGTTCACCGAGTTAAGTCATCAATCGTATGCGGGAAAGACTGTAGTTCGCAAGTTGCAATGTCGTTTTCCAGCTGTTAATACCTGATTCCCGAATTTTAGGACACAGTTTTTTAATAACACACATTTCGATCGTGTTGCAAAGCATCCCGGCGATCAGCCAAGAGACCTGAGAGATCTCGAGCTGAAAAAAGAAAACATCATCCTCAGTAGCAGAAAATACAATGGCTTGCACTTAGTGTAAGGGCGGTCATAATGACCTGGGCTTGACTTGAGCCATGAGAGAAGGCCGCTGGAGAATAGAGTTACCCTGGTTAGAAAAACAGACATCACTGAACAGTGGAAGCTTCCAGTTTATACTGTGCACTAAAGCACTCTTAGGGATATATGTGCTACATAAACAGATGCTTTAGCTAACTAGCTTATATGGACTTATTCTACGTGACAGGCCAGTAGCTGCCGCTACAAACCCTATAAGTAAATATATCTGATCAAAGACACAGTGGGGGTAGCAGGCCCAAAATGTGCAGAGAAACGTGTCAGACAGCACTTGCTGAGACAGTAGTACAACAGGCAAAGCAAGGAATACAGGCAAGAAAGCAGCCAGTAGCTACAATGTAGTTGCTGGGCGCGCCAGCCAGGCCATAGACTCCTAATCAATACGACCACCTCAGTCAGCACCCAAATACATGGGTACATACTAACAGACAGCACACCAGCTGCAGCAGCAAGATACTAGGCCTATATACCGCCCAGGCCGCCCTAATAGCAACATGATCAATTCCCTCCCTGCAAAGCCACAACAGTGTCCAAACCACTCTAGGGACCAGCCTACCACTATTGAGCTTCAGTGATCAATGGCTATACATGAGCAGACGTCTGCACATCACGCTGCTAAGCATTTAGCACTTAATAACATTTATAATATGTGCTATTTATGCACTGTTTTTGGAACAGCCTAAATATGCATTACAACAGTCCCTGCAAAATGTCATTTAACAGCCTACTCACAAGCCAAAGTGGAAGAGTTAAATGGTCAGTTATTTATTAGCACTCCAGAAGGACTACTGGTATACTAAGGTGCACTGCAAGCATGGCATTCGGAATATGCAACTTGTTTGGTAGACACAAAATATCATTCCATGCCGCTGAAAGAGGACAAGACATGTCATGTTTTTGATGTCACTATCCACTAAATAAGTGGAAAATGCGATAAACTTTTTTCAAGGTTTGTCGACAAAAACACCAGCAGAATAGTAAAAATGCCCATCGATCATAAATTATAAATACAGTTAATGCCAACCTGCAAGAGCTTTGATTCGAGATCTTTCAAACAGCTTGGCAGAATTGCTTTCCAGATCATCTTCCATTTCATCTTGTTCATCCATGATGTTGTTGATATTCGTCCCATTCTCCCAGTGAGGCGTACCGCCTCGCTGAGGGGCTGTCTCCACTTCAGTCATCTCTCAGCCACGCTTCACAACACCTGCAAGCCACAATGCTTGTCACACCGCTGAGTGAAATGAGCAAATAGACTTAGCCAGTATGCAAAGTAAAAAATAGTTATGTTTTATTCAGTTTTGACAAAATGTTGTTAAATTTATTTTCATAGAATATTTGCTTTCAATACTTTTAACTCGCAATCCAGCCTTTTGGCTGCAATATTAATTTAATTTCATTTCAGCATAATAATATTTTCCAACCATGCATTCCGGCCACGTTTTGGACACATTAAATGTACAGATGACCACTGACTGTGTTGTGATAAAGAAGATGAAAGAGACCCGGCAGCTAGGTATCATCAGGATTACTTTCCAATATTGGTGGAGGTGGAACCAAACAATGCCAACGAGGGTATGCACTGCCTGCACTGTGAACTACGCTCACACTCCTTGCTTCTTAATGAGTTATATTAGAAACTTTAGTTATATTTGAAAATATTTGAAAATACTATCATGCTACTCTGCTTTTGATCCAAAACAGTACCAAAAATTTTTAATAACCACTTCTAAACAAGTCCCAATATTAAACAACAAAAAATTTTAGCTAATGCTCGCGAGATGCGCGAAAGCCTATAGCAGTTCTGGTTCAGTAGTTTAGCTAAAAATTGGGGTGTTCACGCTAAGTTAATATACAAATACCAAATTCTCTATCTGGATCACATAACGATAGTTCCGCGCAGCTGATGGTGAAAATTTGGTAATCCTAGCTTGCACTGCTTTTGCCTGATCCACCCGTGTGACGGACAAACAGACAGACAGTCAGACGGACGGACAGAATTGCGATGGCTAAGACGCGCTGAAAGCAGCTACTTTCGCACGTATAAATGAATGAACATTAACACATTAACATTAACATGGCCACAAGATACAAGGCCTAGGCCAGGTTCAGCAGTCAGCACTATCAGGCATTTGCTCAAAATTCACACTTCAGTGGAATTTGCAAGCTATCGAAAAATGCACACTAACTGGTTCTAATATGAATAGCGGTTACTGTTTTCTGCAAATAAAATAATTTTTTTTTGTAATTCTGTAACTATACATACTATGCACACTTCATGTATAACATTTATAACTGTAAAGCCTAGTTAAGAATAGAGCACTGAATCAGTAGAAGCATTGTCCATTAATTTCCCAATTTTGTGCATAATTCTAGAGATTACTAGTTTACTACTTCTGAACCTTACAACTACTGGTAAATCCTATTGGCAGACACTATCAGTTCTTCATTGGTATGATCGCTATAGGCCACATTTCTTATCAAATAGGCTCACAGCATTACTAATACCATATACGTCACATATGCCTAAACTACTCAAACAGTATTTCAGTTTCACCATCATTTTGCCTTCAGTGCCATGAGCTCATGACACTGTGGTGCTTGGAGAGGAATCCAGTCTCTAAAAAGTACTATCGCGATGATTCCCTCAAAAATTTCACTGTAGACCAAACTAAACTGAGTTACCACAGAAAATGGGCAAAATAATGTGAGTGCCTGATACATGTATTTCACCTTCAAAATTCAAAAATATCTCCATCATACATCGTTAGCCATGTGCATGGCCAGCCAAGCCATGTACCGGTAATGCTATTTAGCAACAAACTCTAACCTTAACTTCCTGTCCATAACGTTAACCTGTACCGCTAACCTTATCTCTAACCCTTGGCCATGTATAGAGTATAGACACAGGTCTGCATAATGTCATATTCCATGTAGATGTGCTATTAGACATCAACAGCACTACAACATTTCTACAAATGATCATAAATCGTCAGTTTTAGGAGTACAAGTGCTAAATTTTGCATTTTGTCATACAAGGGTACCTTATAAAAACATTTGGTTGGAAAAATCCAAAATTCTGAATGAAAAATTGTAAGATTTCAGCTGATTTCATATGGAATGACCCATAAAGAAGTGCAAAATAGTGATTTAAGCCAAAGCTGGGGCTAGCTTTAAAATTCAATTGGGAATGTTTTGCAACAGCACAGACATAAGCTACCCATTTCTCTGATCAGATGCTAGGCCTATTCAAAATCCAAATTCAGAACATTTATCCTTTTTACACCATTTGCTTTATTGTCATATTCCCCATGCTTACTATTTATCATTTTATCTATGCAGCAGGCCGCTATTGGAATAATTATCTGTCAAGCCACAGCAATTAGTGTTCAGCAGATGTAAAGATCATTAATGTTATTTTTAGAGTTGTCAAATTCTTTAACGCATAAATGTGTTAAATTAACATATTAATGTTAACTTAACACATTTACGCATTTTTTAATCATGCGTTAAAAAATTAACACACATTAAAAAAATTAATGCACATACGTAATATTCAAGTAATTAAAACTTGTTTTGTTGCCGTTCTGACACTACCATTTTGCCATTTTATTACCACAGTCACGGTCCTGTGACACAGGCACGACTTCACCTTCTTGGTGTAGTTTACCTACGATCAGCATTATTGATGCATTATGAATGTGTCAACGCATGTGTTAACAAATTAACACAATGCGTTAACGTTTTTAAAATATTAACACTTTGACAGCTCTAGTTATTTTCCATCCACTCAGATGGATAAGTTAGCAAATCTGATGCTAATTTACATCCACCATGGTCAGATAAGAAATGGCATGCACTGTTTTTCATGTGTATGGATAGAAACAAGGCTTGCCAGTAGGCCCTCTGGGTTCATATCAGATTAATAACACCATGCATTAATTAATTATTAGTGATTATGTCATTAATTATTAAAAATTACCCCATACATTGAATGTCAAAGAACTCACATGTATTTTCAAGGCAACATATTGCCAAAAAATAAGTGAAGACGAACACAGAGACAGATTTGCTGTTATTCGTCCACATGGACATGTGAGCATGCAGTTCTGTTCACAGCAGACGGAAAATAGCCTCAGATTTGTTTACATAACACCGAGCCGTAAAGCTGGTCAACAAACCCCGTTGTAATTATCTGCTAGTTAGAGAACAGTCAAGTCGATATCAAGATACGCGAAAAATAAAACTAGTAAGAATGTGCGTTCGTTTCATGATGCATGTACTTCAGAAATAAACAGGAACACGACTAACGATCAAATGCAGCACAGCAGCGACGCCATCATTGTTGTGACGCGACACACCTCTGAAGCAGAAAAGAGGTGTTTATCGTCTGGCCAAATAACGACGATTATAATGTCAAAATGTAATTGCACCTACCGATCACGTTTCTGCGTTAATCCTGTACAGTTCTGTCGTCGAATCGGTGTAGACGAAGCCGAAATAATCCAAAAAATACGACGAAACCACCGTACGACAAACACTTCGGCCGCCGTTCGTTGACAAGTGTCACTCATCGGTCGTTTAGTAAGTAAGTAAGCAAATTTACCCACTTCACGCTTCGAGACAGTATCCTAGCTATCTCTGGCTCTTGGACCGTGCTATAGTAGTGGAGGTTAGGCCTACCGATAGATGTTATCTGCAGGCTATGACAACGTATCCTAGTTTGAGCAAAGCTCACGTGACCGGCGACAGCATTGGTGCTACCACCTGAAGAATCAATGTAGAGCGTGCAATATGAGCGCGATCGTCGACGTCAAGGACCATGCAGTCAGTTTGAAAGAGTATGCTTACTCAAATTTAAGACCTCCGTACTCTGGACTCCTTGAACCTAGGCCTATAGGAAGTCGAAACTCAAACGATTAAAATCTAGCTTACGTTTATGCTGAAAATATCATACCGTTCATACACAAGTTGTTCTGGTATAAGCCCCTATCTCGATTGGTGCGTTTCGCTGTTATAATAGGCCTATGCGTCGAGGCCTAAAGTCACGAAAAATATTACTAAAATTAGTCTTTTAGATTTGAAGGTCATTCAAGGTCATTAATAATGATGAAGTCTGTTTGCTTTACATTATCTGTCTGTGCATGTAGTGCAGCGACGTACAGTAGGCCTATGCAGTAATGCTTTTTTGCAAACTTCCCACAGAATGCGCTAAAAATCGGCCAATGTTTGGCCAAAAATAATAGTTCTGGCACCTTTTTATAAACCAGGATGCACATTTTATAGCGTATTTCAGGTTATCACTTTTATTGCTTAGGCTAGGCCTACGTAGCAGAAGTGGGCCGCGGAAACAAGTGTTGACAGGAGCGACGTCCACTGTCGGTAGCCTATCAGTTCTGTTCGACTTGGTGCACTGCAAACTCAGATATCAAGTGCTCTTTGGTCTCAGTGGTCTGTGGTCGCCTGGGTGACGGCATGCAGTGTTGACGGTCGTATACCTTACCCCCGTTGTTGCTACAGCGTGCGCCTTTGCCCGGCACTGTGTCAGTCAGCGACTCATTACTAGCCACGTGCAGTGGGCCTACGACGAGTTCAGTGAACTGTTATGATGTCTTTGTCGACGTCAAGGACCGTGGAGTCAGCTGACGCGGACCGGTTGCGTGCACGGACGTCGAAGATGCCTGCAGGAACAGCCAGCTCTGACGCAGCCGCTAAAGCTCGCAAACGCAGACACTCGGAGGAGGAGTCGACTCAGGCCGATCACCATCACCACGACCTCCATCACGTCAACCTTGTCGACGAACGTTTTCGCCGTCGCAGTTTCACCGTCAAGATGAACACGGAGGAGTGCGATCTAGGTGATGCGGCCAGCGGCGTCAACGGTTTGACGTATGACGTCACATCCAGTCATTGTTCACGTCGAGCGTCACGCAGCGCTATGACCAATGCCGACGTCGATGTCAACGTCGACAGAGAGAGCCGCGCCAGTCTTCTGGCCGACGCTTACCGCTCTGTATTGACCAGTATCGGTGAAGACCCCGACAGGGAAGGTTTGATCAAGACTCCCGAGAGAGCCGCCAGCGCGATGATGTACTTCACCAAGGGTTGCAAAGAAAACGTCGCTGGTAAGTAGGGACCAACTTAATTCACGATTTCACGGCCGTGACATTTTCCGTGAAATTGGCCTTCTTCCGTGAAAAACGCCGATTTCCGTGAAATCCGTGATTTTTCGTGAATTTTAGCGCTTTTAGTTTAA
>Ga0209367_1001748_pt1 | contig 27519 bp, 13 predicted proteins | sample WorMetLIZISLAND2_FD_187412 | JGI IMG/M metagenome (GOLD analysis project Ga0209367, IMG submission 187412) | Marine gutless worms symbiont microbial communities from Max Planck institute for Marine Microbiology, Germany - Olavius geniculatus... ...
GAGACAGCCAAATGAATACTGAATGATTCAAATATCATGCGAAGCTTGCTGTAGACCTATGGCTCGTACAGTGACTTGTTTAGGCTCTCTGTCATGCAGGGCAATGAGCGCCGAGGGTCGAGGCGCCTGCAGCGCCGACGGAGCGAGATATAGCCCCTATGTGACATTTTAGAAGGAGGGGATATCCCAATCTTTAGATGATTAGGAGATTTGGGGAGCATCGTGAGCTCCCCCATCGTTGTCTGGCCCGGAGGCAGAGCCTCGTCCCTGCCCCGTCCGCTAACGCTAACGCATTTTGGCATATTTTAGGGACTGCGGGGCGTATTCAAGATTTGAAGGAGCGTAGGGATCTGGGTGACAAAAGTCTTCCATGCAGTGGGTCCACCGTCCAGGGACTGAAGCTTTTAGTAAATAATACATAGATTATTTTGCAATGGCGTAGCCAGGAAATTTTTCCCGGTTAGCAAATCTAGAGAATCTCCCCCTTTCCTTCCCTTTTCTTTTCTCTTCTTTCATCATTAGTCGTCCTCGTCTCTCTTGTTTTCTTTATTCTTCTTGTTTCTTTCCCTTTCTTCTTCGTTTCCTTTTCCTTTTCCTTGCCCTCGAAATTCTAGCTGTGGGGTCTTCGGGAGTATTGTGAGCTCCCCCAGTTGGGTCTACTGCAGAGCCCCAACCGAAATCGAATTTGGAGCATCACAGTCTTAAAATTAGAGCTGTCGAATTAGCGCATTAACTTAACGCGTCAACGAGTTAAGGAATTAACGCGCGTTAAAAAAATTAACGCACGCGCATAAATTCTCTTAATCAGTGCCGGCGCTAGAGAGTTGGAGGCCCCCAAATGCAACTGTGAGGCGGCTGAGGCCCATATAAACAGCCCCCAGAGTAGAGCCCCTGGTCAGAAGGGTAAGGGCAAGCTGAGCCATTTTTGACTTTTTGACGTTCAATGAAACCGCAAATTTGCCCACTTTTCTAAAATTTGAAACGCAAATAATCAGACACAATTTGTGTTGTCTTTGCAAAAAATGAAGTTTAATATGCCGCAATACATCACAGATTACTACTGTACATTAATGAAAATTAATAGACTTGTCCATTTTGGGTAAACTCTTTACATGTTTCCTCATTTTACATTTTGAATATTTAAAAAAACTAAAAAAATTCAAATACGTAGCATGAGGCCTTTGAGCTTACATGAGGCCCCTGACCGGAGGTTACGGGGTGACCTTCGGCCGGCTCTGCACTTAATTCTATGAAGCAAAAGCTTCAAAATGCCATTAAACTACGTTTATTTGGCGATCGATTAAAATTTAAGTAATTAAAAATTGTCCTGTTGGTGTTCTGTCACAACCGTTTTGACGTTTTATTACTACTGTCACGGTTCTGCGACACAGGCACAACTCACCATTTTGATGTAGTCCACTTAGGGGCCTACAATATCAGCCAAAAATATTTTTAAAAAATTAACGCAATGCCTTAACGCGTTAACAAATTAACGCTTCGATAGTTCTACTTCAAATGTGAATGGCAATTATAAACGTTTAGCAATGATGATTTTTCCGACAATCAACTGACCAAATTTAGTGCAATTGAAATAATAAGAACAAATAAAGGCGGCGTCACAAATTTAAACCTTGGGATATAAATAATCTGCGAGCGAAGCGAGCAGAAAATTTTTTGTACCCCACGTTTTGTCCAGTTGCTCATGGAACCCTTCTGGGGGGGTTATAGCCGACCCCCCAGACAAGTTCCAGTTGGGAGGTCGTCCTCCTGCAGTGGCAAATCGAACACTGGGGCGTGGTAAGTGAAAGTGCCCACTTCTTGCAGGGGTACCACACTGAGATAAATCATTTTACTTAAATCACTTTTCTAGTTTACACTAACACGAAAATCATATACAGGATGCGTTGCACTGCAGGCCACTTTGTGCCCCCCTGGAACGTGCAAATCTCCCCCCCTGACTCAAAGTGGAAGCAGTTTGCCTCCACTTTACCCTACATAGTAGGCCCTGATCATGTGATGTGGAAAACAAGCAAGTCCGTAATTTAAAGCGCTTGGTTTGCACTGAACTGCAGCAAAAACGTAAAAAATGTTCTGGAAAAAAATAGAAAAGTTAAAAAACGTAAAAACGAGGCAGAAATAAAACAACGCATATAAACGTCGAATAAAAACGTTAGCCCTAATTTGTTCAACTAAATGCATAATACTGTAGATGCAGTATAGCTGGATTTAGATAAAGAAAGAAAACTTTATTTAATTTTTACTCAACTGTGTCGACATAAGACTTAATGCCATTAAATTAACTAAAAAAATTTAAAAAATAAAATGTTTGACATCTTAATTCGTTTATTTGTGATTTCAAAAGTACTTATAGATTTTTTTTGCTAAAAGTTTTCAGTAAACTTTTTTAATAAATAAATATTGACAAAAAACAACGTTTAAAACGTTAAAAACGTAACAAAAATTAAACAAATTTTTTTAAAACGTTTAGTACATTTATGAACTGCAATATACCGGGTGGTGCATAAAAATGTACTAAAATTCATGCATGATTTGGTCCTATACGTAGATCAAAAAGTCGGACAGTTTCGGAAATGATCAGTCTCAATCATTGCAGTCAAATATCATCCACTAACATTTGGCATTTGTTGTCAAATGTCAAACGTGAGTTTATGTAGCTCATCCTCGTACAAATCTCTAATGCGCTGACGGGCATTATCTCGAAAGCTGTGTTTAAATATATAGTCGTATTTTATTTCAAAATTTGTCACATCTGCGACAAGTAACGCCCGCTTGCAAGTTTTTCTTGCAAATTTACAATTTTTTTGGAAAACTTTTGTTAACGGTTTTACGAAAGTTAGCTCATATAATTGACTAAGAGAATGTGAGTTTTTGTTTAGCGATTTTTCAAGTTATTTAGCTGACAACAATTGCAAGTGCCCTCTAACACGATATTTAAGCTTATTAATCTTTTTGTCCAGTCCTATGTAGACAGACTAAAACGTGCTAACATTTTCTAAAGAATAGATTTGGCTTATAGTTTTATCAGATGCTTGTCATAGTTTTAACGTTATAACGCCGTATTTGTAGGGTGACTTTAACGAAATATTTAATTATTTAAATTTCGATCATCGGCAATTTTTTTACCAGTAGTCGCGCGCTAAAGCGTTAGCTTCCGCTGCCCCAATTTCAATAAATATATGTCGTTGTATATTAATATGCGGCCGTCCTGATATGCCGCATTACGCGTTCTGCCCGTCCGTCCGTCTGTTCTTCCGTCCGTCCGTCCGTCCGTCCGTCTTGTGCGGGCTCCTTACTTAGAATCAAAAGGCACAAAAAATCAAAATTTGTGTAGGCCCTAAACGTTGCCCATGCAGAAAAGTATCGGGTATGCCGAATTTCAGCTTAAAAAAACAAAAGTCAGACAAATGACCGCACGATATATTATGTAAAAAATAATTACAGTTTAAAGTGACTGATGATCAACGTTTGTCATCAAATTTTGTGTCACGTGAAAAATGTCATCATCATAGGCCTAACTCTTCTTGCACAGTGTTAGGCTAACATTTTGCACTTTGTACGATTTTGCATCAGTTTACAAAATTCAACACCAGCCAGTTAGTAAATTCTGCAGTTTTTGTGGTTTTTTTCACTACAAAACTAATTTAAATTAATAATTATTTTTTTCTAGAAATTAATTTATTGCGGAAATGTTTAATCGGTTGTAGCCTTAATATTATATGTCGTCGTTGGACCGACGTTGTTTTCTAGTCTGTTATAGGGTGTTTACACGATCCAGCAAACGTCCAGCATTAGCACGTGTATTTTGTATACGTTGGCTGGAAGTTTCCTGGATGTTTGCTGGATCGTGTAAACACCCCCATTATCGTTGTGTGTGCTTGCAGGCTGAAACGTGTACGCTGAGTGTCTGAGTTGTCTCTCCGTCTGGACCTCACGATGCCGGTGAGGGATCGCGGCGCCCGTGAACGATTTCTGCGTCAGGGATCCTTCAGCGCAGTCCCAGTCCCTGGCGGTGGTTTACCATGACCCAGCCCAGTCCCTGGTGGTGGCGGGTTGTTTCACCATCACTCGGGTGGTGCTAGTCGTCGGGCGAGCGCTCATGACGCCGCGGCTCTACGCAGCCGGCGACGGTCCACTCTCCGCCGTCAGGTCGCCCATGACGACCTGATCGCCGAGGAAGAGGAAACCGCCGTAACCCTACCGGACACCACCGCCGCAGCCGAGACCAAGCCGTCCGGACCCGCACGGCCCCTCGAGCGACGGCGGGCCAGCAGTAGCGGAGGCGGCGGGGCCCAGACGACGGAGTTGGTCCCCGACTTCAGCCGACTGCGCGCCCGCCGTCAATCGACACCCGTCGCTCTGCCGCTGAGGCTAGATCCAGAGTTCAACACTTCACCGTCCAGTCGACCGGGTATCCGACCCACATCTCGACCATCCATATCAGCTGAAGATACAGCAGCAGGCCCGTCCGCACCCACTACAACTTCCAAGTATTTACGCCAACTTACTTACTATATTTTATTATTACAAATCATAAGCATAGGTTTACAGCACGCTGAGATTAAAACTAGAAAAAAAACAATTTTGTAAACAAGACTAATTTTAAAACCAAGGCCAAGACCGAACTTTTTTTGTCAAAACCAAAACCAAGACCACGACTTTGATTGTGATCGAGGTGCGTAAAGACCAGCGGCTCGATTCATAGACAATATCGTAAGATTTATCTTAAGATTTGTTTAAAACGGTTATAAGAGTGAAATTAAAATGTCTTAAAGTTACGACACGTTTTAAGTGACTTTACAAAATTTGTTTGAAACAAACACAGGTTAATTTTATGTCACAAAGGGCAAGCTTTCGTATTTATTTATGTCTTTTCAAGATATGTCGTAAGTGCTCCGTGAATTAGTTGGTTGTCCTAAGGCGACTGTAAGAGTAAAAATTGTCTTAAGACTATCTCAAAATCTTCTGTGAATCGGGCCCCAGGGCATTTTTGGTCTCGATGTACTACATTACTGGAAAATATGTCAACCAACTGCCGACATAATTGTGCGGCTGTCCGCCTAAAGATGCGCATTTTACTGACTCCTGTTATACGATAATTGGGCAGTTAGGCTTTTATTGCGATAGCGTACCACAGACAACTATGTAGCGTAATGCAATGTAAAAGGTCGGCAGGTGCACCGTTTTACGATAAAATAAATTAACTGTCGATTAGCGTATTACGCGAGAAAGTAAAATTCGGCAAAATTAAACGAATAAAATCTGCATTCGCCCGAGTCAAAAGTAGACCACCGATCGCTTGCCATAGCTGCTGCGTCCGTAATACCCCGTTTACACGATCAAGCAAACATCGAGCAAACATTGAGCCAGCTCGCCGAACCAGCTTCGTCGTGTAAACGGGGTATAAGTGTCTCGTTGAGAAACAGAACTGAATTGAAAATGTGTCAGGATTTGGTGAAGTTACGACAAAAATGCGATAAAAACTCTTTGCAGTGTACTTCGTTTTCTTCCAACAGTTTTAGTCGTCTGCACAAATACGAAATTTATAAACCGCGACATTGAAGTCTGAAAGACCGCATTAAGGTAATGGCCAGACCTTTGACTTCAATGATGTTTATTGTTCGCAAACGGTTTTTTGGCCGACCGTTAGGTCGAGCCTTGGGTACTATATGTCGTCTGTCTGTCTGTCTGCCGTAAGTAACGCTTGCATTTTGGTTAAACCGTACGTTGTGACAGGATTGGCAATGGTACCATTGAATAGAGCGATGACGAGTTTCTATCTGCAACAGTTTGGCCGCAATTTTAAATGCAAAGTCGCTGTTTGTAACCATCACTTACGTGCGCCGAACTACCGTGTAGTATATTATTATTGATTGTAACGTTCGATATAGCAGCGTCACTGTAGCGTGTATGAAACTTTAATCACTCTGAGAAATCGCTTTTTTTGCGACCACAAATCGGACGCTGGCTTTCGGATATGGGCGGTACGGTCGGCCCACTTTAGCGACAGCTGGGCTTCTTGCTGATAATGGCACTATTTAATATAGTGTGTTACGACTTCCGGATAGTTTCGTGTCTTGTATGTTGCATAGGCCTATATGGAAAATGGGTATAGGAAATTGCCATACAGTTACTGACTGGAAATGGCTAAATACTCCTGCTTCACATTAAAGCCGTGGCTACACGCTTCGATTTTCTCGTCCCAGGTGTTGTCCAAGCTTTACAGACAATGTGTCGGACGACGCATTCGAGTTACTCGGACAAGGTTCTGATGGGCGTCTTTTGTCTAACAGGCAAAAAACCTCGTCTGACGAATTCTGACGTATTCCGTCCGATTTTTTCGGACGAGGACGTTTTTAAATCTCGGAGACTTCGAACAACACCTCGGACGAAAAAATCGGTGCGTGTAGCCACGGCATAAACCGAAAACGTGTGTGTAGGCGCAAGTTTAACCGACGCCGGTTTTCCGTGTTCGAGTCGACGTCGGACCGACGTCAAAACGTCGACGACGACGACGTCGATGATGTTGATACGGTACAGAGTGCATCAAGAGATCGTCAATCGTCTCTGCTGAATTTCAAGCCGCGCGCCCTGTTGCAGCTGCTGAAACGTCCCTCCATCCTCCTCTCTGAGTCCGCCAGGCGAAAATCACTCAGGTACGAGGTTGCTGCATGCTATCTAACAAGTAACAATTACGCCCTAATTACTGTGCCAATTAACTGCGCTTTGCAGAAGCGGCGACGGAATGTAAGCCGCATACAGAGCGGCATAATAGGGTGTTTACACGATCCAACAAACGTCCAACATTAGCACGTGTATTTTGAATACATTTGCTGGAAGTTTGCTGAACGTTTGCTGGGTCGTGTAAGCACCCCATAACTCAACGAAACTGAACTGACAATTGGGCAAGCAGTAACAGCGAACTTTCCAGACGATGGATTTTTCTAGTGTTTTTAGCCGACCGTACTTAAGTAACGGTCGAGCTATTGGCATGAGTTGTCGTCCGTGCGTCTGTCTATCCGTCTGTCTGTCCGTCTGTTCGTCACGGATGTATTGTAGCTAAACGGTAAGTCGTAAGGGGTCTGCGATGGTACCTGCGGATAGGGTGGTGGTAACTTTCTATAGGCTGTCAATAGTAACTATGTCTCCATTTGCAGCGGTTTGGGCGCAATTTTCAGTAGAAGTTTTCAAGCTATAAGTGGCCATGTCTTGAAAACGGTGAGAAGTACGGCCTAGGTTACTATTAATCATTAATAAGAAGTGGCATACGTCCTGTCAGATTTGATGGAAATCATTGACCTTGGATGATTTTGAAGGCCGTTAAGCATTATTGCGGCTAAACGGTGCGAGATAGGGCTTAAGTTGCTATTGATCACCAAAAAAGTTGCATATTGGCTTTCGAATGACACGAAAATGTTTCACCTTGAATGACCTTAAAGGTCAGTACTGCAACAGGAACTGTGTAGGCTGTAGCGTGTCTTCCCGAGCAAGGGGTTTTTATTGTGAGAAATATTTGCAAAACCTGCGTCCGATATTTTTCTTGTTCATTTACTCTCTGTAGCTATTTATATCGCTTGGCGAAGTGACCACGTGCAATGTCTGTTATACTAGCGTTCATTGTACCTTGCGAGACAGCTTTCTGTTAACATAGCGTGCATGGAACTGAATCGCTTTCTCTCCGTGACTGGAAATCGGAGGCTGAGCTTCGGACGTAAGCGGTACGGTACGGTCGGCTTTTCCTAGCGATAGCTGGGTTTCTTGTAATATCAGGTAAAATACGCTCCACTTGTAGAAAAAAATCGTTATAATCTGAAATAAAACGTTGTCAGACAATGTTTCTGGCGTACTTAGACGTAAAACAGTTTTGCTGAACAAAAGACTGTTTCACCGTAAAAACACGGGCACCTCTGATTGCGTCTGAAACATCCCGACAGCGTTTTTCTTTAAGCCTGCATGCAACGGTAATCTAATTTGATTCGCATCATACGACGGTATTTGGATGCGTTCTGATTGATGTGATTAAATAAGTCTACTCACTGGTAATAGAGCTGCTCTAAGTAACGTATAGACACGCATATGCCCGTAACACGTCTGTTTCACTCAATGCAAGCGACACCGTATAATAACCGCTGAAGCTTTTAAGCGTGGTTTAGATCCATGAAACGGACGCAATGCAAGAATAAACGTGTACCGTTTCTATCTTTGCGTTTTGGCAATTGCGTCAGCTGCGTTGCGTGCGTAATTTCTTGCGTTTGTGGCGTTGTTGTTGAATGGAAACCAGTAGCGTAGCCAGAAATATGAAGTGAAAGATCCCTCCATTTTTTTCTTCTACAGGCTGTATTTTCTTTTTTCTGACTTTTTTCTCTTTCTTTTCTTTTTTCCTTTTTTCTCGTTTTCCGTTTTCTTTTTTTTCTTTTTTTTGTTTCATTTTATTTTTTTCCTCTTACTTTTTTCCCTTCCTTCACTTTCCTCTTATTTTTCTTTCCTTCTTTTCTCAAAAGTAGGACCCCCTAAAATCCAACTAAGAGTCTGGGGAGCGTTCTGAGTTCTTAGCAGTGTCTTGCGTGAAGCCTAAGACGAAACCAAATTTGATGCAATATAGCTAAATTTAAAGTACGACATCTGGTGGCAACAATTTTAACGATTTTCAACCGGTCAAATTTAGTGCAGTTTGTCGTGTGCTTACGTGTTGTCTGGGGATTGGAAATCTGGATTTCCTGCCCCTCCCCGTTTTTCTACGCCACTGATGGAAACCACGCTAAAGACACCCCGTAGTCCATATCAACACTAGAGCTGTCTTAATATCAGCACGGTTGCGTTGTGTTGCATGCCAGTCAGCTATTAGCAGTCGGCGTAGTCAGCAGCCTAGAAGTGAACGCGACTGACTTAGCACCAACATTAGATATACGCTGTGGGACTTCTGTGCCAATTTCCCCGGTCCTGGAACGAGACGTTTCGGTACGGCCGTAATTATAAATACAGACAGACAGACAGACAGAACGAACAATGAGAATACAAGAAAACTCAGCTGTCGCCAAGGAAGACGCGCTACAGCCCATACAGTTCCTGTTGCAGTACTGGTTTTCAAGGTCATCCAAGGTCATTAATTTTTTATGCCATTCAAAAGCCAATATGGGATTTCTTATTAGTGCTCGATAATAACGTAGACCCTATCTCGTACCGTTTAGCCACAATACATTTGCTACAGACGTTGAACGACGGACAACAGACAGACAGACGACAACAATGCCAAAGACACCGCACAGCATAGCTGCAGAGCGTCAAATACCATAGGCTACTATGCATTTATATAATTCTCAAAAATACGTATGCAAACATTTCTGACATTGTCTGATCTAAAGCAGAAAATTGATTTGATTATACCGTCGTGCTAAAAATAACACGATGAAAAATTTATAAACATATCGCATAAAACATATCACTACTGCAATTCAGATGTCACTAGCTGAAACTTCACTTTGCGTAACATATCATTATGATGCGATACGACTCGATAAACGATTTGCACTAAAAAGCTGACAAATAAACTACTCCATAAACAAAAATAACTGTTTTAAATAAAAATAAAATGTAAAAAACTGAAACAAAAGTATCGTCATATAAAACATTGGAAAAAATCTCAAAACAATGGTTATGAAAAAGCTGTAAGTCTGAAATCAAAAAAAACTACAAATTAAAAAATAACGATACGTGACACTTAAACCGTAAGCAAATTTACATATTCGTGAAATTAGTCTGAAGGCGTTGCAGATGTCTGTAAAAAGTAAGATTTGAAAAAAAGATATAAGTTTTAAAATTGGCATAAAAATAATGAGGTGATGAATAATAAGAACGGCGATAGTGACACTAGTGAAGTGAGATAATCATGGAGAGATGATAAATCAGGAAGAGGCAGATCAAGACGTGGCTGACGAAAGGAGCGGTGTTTTGTCCTATTTTACACGCAGTTTCTGATTAACTATGGCGCAGGTGGCGCACCTGCAGGGGCCTCATAATTTCACAGTAATATTTTTATACATATATAGTACAGTTTGGCGTCAAAATCTGGTCCATTCTGCGCTGGCTAGGCTAGGCGCATTCTACACATCAGCTGCTGGAAAAATACGTTTTTTTCGCTAAAACGTTTCCTCAAATGTTTCAGAAGGAGTTACACGCTTAAACCACATAGTATAGTAGATTTCATTTAGTATATTTGGTCACTCGGAAAAACGGTAAAATGCGACACAAAACATCTACAGATACAAACATTTCTCGAATGTCTCTTGTACTATTGTATTCATGCGCATAAACAAATCTGCAAAAATTATCCTCTCCAAAATGTATTTGCTTCAAAACAGTTTTGTTTTCAAAGTCCGAATGTGTCTGTACGCGCAAAATAAAACACGTGACGCGACATTTGCAAAATGTTTTTGCAACTGTTTTACGTGTAGCCTAATCAATGTACGACCTAACGAACAACATAAAGTCTTGCGTGATACGATATTATAATACCTTTTATTTAGGCCCATTAGCTGTTGTTTAAATTGCTATTTTTATATTGTTGGTAAATTAAAGTTTTTCACTACACTGTACATGATTTCGAAATAAGGATTCAAACTTTTAATAATAATTAACAACCATGTGGACAGTTTTCGAGACAAATAGCACAGTGTGTATTCTGCATTTCTAGGCAACATTTTATGTTCGATGTATTTTCGATTTTAATATTTTTGAAAACTTAATTTATCACATTTTTATTATCACATATTTATTGTTTGCACTTCTTGTGCTATTCAATCTTACCGCATAAGCGGTTTTTACGACGTCTCAGATTCAGCTTGCGGACTTTGCGCGCCTTATAAATTTCTATATTATTAAATGAGAAAAATGTCAAGTTTTATTCTCCAAAATGTTTTGGGATCGGTCCGGAAACCTACACCTAGTAGTTCTGTGAATTAGCGATCCGGCGACTAAATGCCACGACGTTTTAACGTCCCATCGGCTTAGCATCAGTCTAGTCTAGTCTAGTCGCCACCAGTATACTTCCGTGTCTACCCAACGCCTAATTTACTTGTGTCATGAAATAGCCAACTCAGCAGCTGTTCATCGCTATTATCCGCTTTAAGCCTTTAAGTGGTTAGATGTGGGATAAAAAGGTTTTACATTCATAAAGCTTATGTTGCTCTCATTTTTTACATTTTGCATCTACATGAAAACTTAGTTTACAGTTTTAGCCTAATGGCATTTTCTTCTTTTTCATCAAATTGTTTAAGCCATATATATTTATTGCACTAAGCTGTATGTGCGTTTATACTAGTTTTGTAGTAGTATTTGCTTGTTTTAATGCAGCTTTTAGCTGCATCACACAACAAAGACATGTCATTCATTTATTCATTTATTCGAGGACTAAAATATTAAGCTACAGAAATATTGTCTGAAATGGTCACGATGCGGACTCGGAGATTGGGAACGTGTCAGCCAGACAAGCCGCGTTGAAGCGGTAAACATCGACCGACAAGCGCTGGAACAAGTTCGTCGTTTCTCACGGATCAGTCTTTACTTCGGTCAAACGTCTTCCGATTTGTGCCAAGAAATGGGTGCTGGGTGCTGACACTCATGGGTCCAAGTGTTTCCAGTGCCAGTGGAAAAAAGTCGTGGGTGCCGCTGAATGAGCTGTACTTGTTCCTTTTTCTGACAGCTGCAGTCTCAGCGGCACTGGCACTGTTGATGACACTCTGCTGCAGATAAGCGTTTCCCAGAGAGTCGACCACTGTGACGTCCTAAGTGGCGCTGCACCCGGAGTTCCATGGCAGCAATGTCAAACCGTCAGGCCGCTTGCCGTCGTCACGGACCAACCCGTGTGGTTCCTTCATGCTGGGAACGCCGACTCGAGTCAAAGCGCGCCACCTAACGTCAGTGGCTTGGACGCAGCACACGAACTACGCGAAAACGGATTATTTTGGCGACGTTTTAACCGTCCACTAACGTCCATTTTTGATTTTTTAAAGCTAAAAACATTTTGCATAGGTTACTTTTACTCAGAAAAACGTTAATACCATTTATTTGTTTTCCAGTTATGAACCCACGCGGGACAGACGAACAGGCGGACGAGCGGCCTATCATGATGACCGCGTAATGAGTTTGCAAGGTTGAAGTAACTGGTGTGCCAATGTTAAGTTAAAGTCAAAGGTCAAGTCAGTTGACGGCCACATAATTATGATGTTATCAGCGGCATCATGGCACAAGTCATAGCGCAAATTGTCGTTTCTAAATTTTAAAATGTCAAAAATTAACGGAAAATGTTCTTGCTCAAAAATTTTAGTCCAAAAATGCAACATTCGGGACTGAAAAATTTCCGCCTAAAAATAAAGAGCAGAAATAAAACTTTAAGCATCCGTAATCTTCGCTGTCTGAAATTTGCAACCGTCTGCGAATTGTTTGTCGGAATTTTGCAGATGCCCGTCGAAAAATTGCTACTCTATAGCCGCCTGTTTTTAACCCATGCACGCGTCACCTCTGCACATTTTTCAAGATGCCGTTTAACAACTAGGCGTAAATTATAAATTAAAAATTCGCCCGCGTCCAATGACACGCCACAAAGTGAATGAATGAATGAATGACTGGTTTAATGAGACGCATAAAACGTGCAGTGGAAGTATATACATCGTGGTGCAGTAACGAGACGATTAGTGAGGTTACAAGTACTCGTATCCGACTCGATCGATTATTTGTTTTCGTTCATACGTGCGGGCGGATGGCTAGCTTGTTGCCGGTCGCCGATTATACATGCAGCTGCGTCACTCCATCCAGAACATCTGAGACTTCATTAGTTCGAAGAACATGTTCGGCTTGGGTCACACCTCCCCACTTTTAATTATTGATTTTTTCTTCCACTTTTACTCCAGGGTTGTCGTTCACTTTTGTCCATCTTGTTATCTGTTTGAAGAAGATTTTCGACGCTTTTTTACAACCTTTTTCTCTTGTTGTCTTTGTCATTTTATTTAGACTTAATTATTAGCTTGCGAGAGATTTTTGTTTTTCACATCTTTCTCATTTTCTTGCCGGCCTCACATTGTGGCTAGATTTTATTAGTTTGAAGAAGATTTTCGGCCCGCTCGTAAGCGGGGGTAGCGGAGGGGGGTACACCGCGCGTTGGCGTCAGTCACCGGGTAAATCCTTTTTACGGCCGCTTAGAGCTGCGGTGCTGATTAGATCTAATTAAACCGTGCCTAGACGAAATATTAGCACTAACCGGTGAACAGCAAATCACGCTACTGGCTCTGAATCAGTGTAATACCGGTCTAGGTCAACTCAGTCTTCCATCCCTCCGGGGTAGGTAAATAGAGTACCAGTCTATCTGGCTGGGGTTAAGGCGGGGCTCGTTCACCTGTGTCGGGTGGCAGGTAACACTCTGTGATCCCATACGGCAGGTGACGCTCCGTAGCTTTCATTAAGAGCAATATCACCACTTTTTAATCTTTATGCCATTTTCTGGTACAAATAAATTGCTGTTTCTGCTTTTTACGAATTTTTAAAACGGTTTCTCCAAAGCTGCATACAGAGTGACGTATAGACCTAATTGAACTGACCAATGTGCAAGCAGAACGAGACTGTTGGTCATTGGTTGACGCGTACGTGCGCGTAGTCACGTAGGCCACCAAGTAGCACCGACGCCATTAAACAGTGTCTACTGTAGTGCATTACTGCTTGCCCATTGGTCAGTTCGTTCGTCAAAAACTAAACCACGCCAGTTCAGTACAGTTACGTCGCTCTGTACGCGGCTTAATTATACACCGCGAGTGATAAATCACCGAGTTTTTTTTCATGGCATAAATTAACCGGACATTGACCGACTTTCGAAACTTTTTCAGTGGCACAATGTCAAAAAATTCCGTATAGATTCTGAAATTCTAACACGATTTTTTTTATTATTTCCGCCTAGTAAACAGCGAAGGTAATGTTTTCATCGAGTGCGTTGTTTTCTTCCTGTCTGTTCGTGCGCTAAAGCATGTCGCCTGTGTCCAATAATGACGTCATTATAACGTCACCTGCAGCAACGCCTGGAGCGAGACACACCGATATTAACATAAGAAAAAAACAAGTTTCAGTTAATTTTGGTTAATCTAACAAAAACGTGTTTGAATTATTATAAATTAGTATTTAAATTTTTTGCCCAAAATACTCTGTTCCCGAAAAATTGACTACGCAATACAAAAATAAGTACGATTTTCAGTCCGTGCAGTAAAAAATTTATTTGTAAATTTGTAAAAAAAAACATTAACTTGACGAACATACGCTCTCTTATTAGCGCCTTCTACTTTATTATTGCGATTTTCCTATGTAAACAGCAAAGAATAAAACGTGAAAAGTCTTGACGAATGTAAGATATTTGAATAGATTAATTATGTTTGAAACGATATAGGCTTAGAGCCAACAAAGGTAGCAGCGGTTGACAGCACATCAACAAAAACAAAAGATAATGATTGTATTTTGACGAATTTCTAAATAGAAGTCTTGACGAATGTTTTCGCTTGGATTAATCGGATCTCGACGCATCAAGTATTTACTTACTCATGTGCTTACTGCTAGGCGTACTTCCGAACAGGTGGTATTATTGAGACTGTAAGCCGGACGTGTGCGGGTTGCGGATTTGTCCGCTAGCGGATCGTCATCCGCCGCCGTTCCAGCATCGGCGGCCAATAAGAATTCAAATTCAGTGCCACACAAAAACTGTTCCGACTCGAACTTGCGTCGCACCGAAAATTTCATTCCGAAAACCGCGATGTCGATAATTTAATTCAAATAGCCAATATATTCTTGGATTGGTTAAAAAGGAAAAAAATAGAACTGTCTTGGGCACAGCGGCGTGGTGGGTTAAAAAATTAGACGCGCCAGAAAGTTTAAAATTTGCAACTGTCTATCGAAATTCCGTAGAAAGTTTGGAGTGTCTGACACTCCGACAGACACTCCAAACTTTTTACGGAATTTCAATAGACCTTGCAAATTTTAAACAGAAGAGACTATTTTACCCTCAATTTTTTTTCAAAATTAGGTTTTTAGCTTCAAATTTAGCATTTTTGACAGACAGTTTTAGACAAAATGATTTGGTGACCGTTATCCACAACCAAAAATTTTGGGTAAGCAATTGTCGCCCCGTTGCTCTATTTTTTGCCAAAACGCTACTACTTGGGCATATACTGAGAAAACGATGTTAAACTAGAAGGCGCTCGTGAGAGTGCATATCTCCGCTAAGTGAAGTGATTTAAACATTACTGCTGTAAAATGTAGAAGTTTTCACAGGAGGGCACCACCAGTCCTGCCGGTTATGTATGACTTGTGGAGATGATGAGTCATGGTGTACACTCACAGAACGACGGACAGAACGATCAATCTCTTAATCTCCTCCAATGTTCACTACGTTTACCTTGGCGGAGATAGAAAGCACTACTACAGTGGAAATCACAATGCCACAAAGACGGAGAAAAACAAAAGAACACACAGAAAAAAAACTTGGTGGAAAAGGATCTGTAGAAAACAGGTTTCGAGCAAAGATGGAGAAAGACGGAAGCGTCAGCACGAGACAGAGCTGAATGGAAAGAAAGCTAGTGGTCTGCGAAGTGACAAGGCACGGCCGCTAGGTGGCGCAGCGGTAAGACGTCGGGCTCACGATCGCGAGGTCATGGGTTCGGCTTCCGGCCGGATTGCCATTAAATGGCTACAAATTGGATGAGTGACTGCCGGCGGGCAGGTAAACCATGCAGGTATATAACCTACACCTAGGTCAACTCAGCCTTCCATCCCTCCGGCGTAGGTAAATCGGGTACCGGCCTGTCTGGCTGAAGTTAAGAGGAAACGCGTTTATCTCTGTCAGGTGGCAGCTAAGACTGTATGATCCCATATGGCAGGTGAGGCTTTGTAGCTTTGTGGTGGGTTTCCCGTAAAGAGCTATATACACGACATTTAACTGTTTAGTCTTTACGGCTGAAAAAAGCAATGCGTAAGATACGGAATGACCGCGGAGTGGAATTTTGTCGTTTTGCACACCTCTGCTAAGAGCAGGAAAAGGAAACATTGGTGATGCCATTAAACATATCCGCGGTATGATGGGCGCTGGATCAATCATTCTTAGTGTTGGACGATCCGCCAAGATGACGTGTTCGAATATTCGAATAGCATCGATTCGAATCTCACACACCGAAATCAAATGCTCACTATCTACACGGTGCTTCATAAAATGCACCTTTTTGGCCTACCGTTAAGTCGAGCACTGGGTACGATGTGTCGTCTGTCTGTAGGTTTGTTACGCATGAATTGTAGCTAAACCGTACGTCGTACGCGGTCGACGATGGTACCGAGTTCCTACAAGCTGTCAATAGTAGCCATGTCTCTATATAAAGCGGTTTGGCCGCGATTTTAAATGCAAAGATTTGCCTGCAGCCATCACCCACGTGCGCCGAATTACCGTGTTGTATTCTAACTTTGATTGTAACATTCGATATAGCAGCGTCACCATAGCGCGTATGGACTGTAGTCACTCTGGGAAATGAGTTTCTTTCCGCGACCAGAAGTCGGACGCTTGCCTTCGGATATAGGCGTTACGATTGGCCCTCCCTAGCGACAGCTGGGCTTCTTGTTTTTTGTCATAACTCAGTTGAATGTTATCAGCGCCTAGGACGCGGGTAGGTGAACGCACGGTTTATGCCAACACTCGGTGCCGATTTGAAACGAATATTAAGCCGAAACTTAAAATGGCCCAGCTCTAAGCACCGGCGGTATAGTGACAGAGATTAGATGGGTGGCTGTTTGCTTGCTCTGACGAATATGATGACGTTACTGTGCCGTCACGACTGGCGGAAGATAGAACGTTCGGTGCATTATATAGAAAAGTTTACGACATGCGACGAATGACTTGATGCGCTGCGACGGAAACGCGACTCTGTACGACGACTTCCGACTATTACTCATGTACAAGGTAGCCCAGAAAAAAATGGCCTGGACTTCATTAAATACTAACCGATTTTCTAAACCTATTTTCCTCTCAGAATCGGCAGGACATTTGTAAAAAACATTCTCACTATAGGTTTTACCACACCCCAGATGTGTCGCTAAACTACTTTGTGAAATGACGATCGTCAGAGAGATAGTCACAAAATTCTTTATAAATAAGTAAACTTTTGAAAAACATTGATTGAATGCCAATATCGTCAGTGATGTCACTAGGCACAGGTAGAAGAAAATGTACTATTAAGCAAAATATTTCAAAAACCAATTCTTGGCCTTGAAGGCAGAACGCCACGTCATGGTGCTTTAATGAGACACAAGGTGGTGTAGCGACACATTTGCGATGCGGTGGGATTTTCAGTAATAGTGCTATTACCAATTTTCTCCTGATTCAGATACACAACATATATTAGTATGTGATGAAGTTAAGGCGTATAAAAACTTCTGCATTTTTTTCGGCCACCCTGTACATATGTTGTACCTGGCAGTCACGTGACTGGTCACCGTGTCTATATTTAGAACCCGTTAGCCGTCTCATTACATCGAAACTCTTCGGTAACCTGAAGCGGTTGTCAGACGAAACGGTTTTCCTGGATTTCGCGAGAATCGCGTTACTTACTTATTTACTTCCATGTACTGTAAAGCGTCCAATACAAATTCTTGGTTTCTACAACAACTGATTCAGCTATAACCTCCATTATCAACGTGCCATGCGACGTGATTTTTGGAGTACAGTCTATGAACATTGTACGCCACAAAACACGTTCACATTTTATTTTTACGGAAACGACTACCGTAATTTTTTGGCTGTCAAAAAATGCCAAAAAGTCTTCCTTATTTCGACAAAAAATGCAGAAGGTTTGGCTACAAAACCAATTTTCAGAGATTAACAAGCGAAATTGAAATTTTGAGCGCCCTGTACGAAAGTTGCAACTTTCTTCGCCGCCCAGTTTTTTTTCAGCCCAGGACGCCGCTGTGCTCGTCGGCTCAGTGTGTAGAGTGCCATGCTGATAACAGCTAACAGTACAGTCGCAAGCGGCTGAGAAGACGACCAGCGTAAAAGCAGCGCCGGCGTCACGGGGGTGCAATTAACAGGCAGCCGGTCCTTTGCGACGCTCGCCTCGCCATACAGCAACGCTTGTTCAATATTCCACACGTTTACTGTCGACAGCTGACGTTCGTTCGTCGGTTTCTGCTAACAGAAAAGCTACGTGGAACAGGGGGCGTCTATCCCCGTAAATCTAGAATCAAAATCGGGCTCAAGTTTTATCTCTCTAGTTCCTACGTTTCCTGATTTCTTTTCCACTTTCTTTTCTATTCTTTCATCCTCCTTTTCTTTTGCTATGTTTTGTTTTTTCTCCCTTTCTTTTGCTTCTCTCCTTTCCTTTCGTTTCGTTCTCCTCTTCTTTCTCTTTCTGGTGGCCCACACCTTTAGGCCAGCTAAAGGGTTTAGGGGAGCGCTGTAACAGCTGTACGCCCCACAGCGGGTCCAGAGGAGCGGAACCCGACCGCCAAACGGTTTTTGGTGCAATTTGAGCTTTTTAAAAACAGCGTTTCTGGTGATCAAATCCACACCCTTAACAAAACTTGAAACTGCTCCCTTTTTCTTCGCAGGGCGCAAGCTGCGCCCACCAGGTATAAGGATATAAGCCCCTATCGTTAACAAAAATCTGGATATGTTAGACAAGACAAATTTCCTCGGCAGCGACCGTTAACGGGGAAAACCGACTCGTCTAACAGCGGCTTAACTCCCGCCCGCTGGCCCGGAGATTGTGATTCGTTTCGTCACGCCCTAATAAGTCTTCTTCGCACCTTTTTTCATTACAAGGTAAAGTGGCAGCACACTGATGAGATGGTGACTGAATCGTTTTCTTCGCAACCAGTTCACTATACCGCCGCTGATAATGTACTCGAGTGCGCATGCGCGAACGTCTAATGAGTTATTGCGAACAAATATCTCCAAACGTAATCAACGGATTTCATTTCGATGGTTTTTCCAAGACGTGTCTCGGCCATTAGTCACCATGCTTGCTCAGGTAAACTCGAAAAGTGTCAGTTTACGCGCTATATCCTGGTGGTAAAAATAATACTCTGGATCATCGGAGATCCGGAAAAAAATTTAAACCGCTTCGTCTTTGATCTATAATTATTGAACCTCTCTGCACGAAGTTTTATCAAAATTTGTTCATAACTTTTTACTATATTAAAATGCAAATAGACGGACTCAAAACATTGGAAAAAACTTTTTGTTGCATTTTAGAGGTTAATTTTAATGTTGTGCGCTAACTGAAGTCACGTTTTACTTACTATACTTTACTTTATTTACTTACTTGCTATGGCAGCGCTCGCCTGCCGTGGGAAAGGCTAGCGCAGCGGATCACTAATTGTGGGTTAGCTGTTCTAGACTGCAGTAGCGAAATGACAGTGCCGCGTTAAAGTGCTCTTTCCTGTCGCCAAAAATATCTCTCTGCTCATTAAGCGATAAACACATGTGCTACAGCACACGGTCAACAACACTGACTAAGGCTCCTCGCATAAGTATAAGTCTCCGGAGACGGTGTAAGCACGGTGGGCCGCATCACAAGCCAACGGGTTTTTACTTATCGGTGTAAGAATCTAACAAGAAGCTCTGCTGTTGCTAAGGTAAGCTGACCTCTGACCGTACACCTATATTTAGAGACCAGCGTCCGATTTTTGGTAGCGAATAGAAAGCGATTTCCCACATTGACTACAGTCTTATACACGCTATGGCGACGCTGCTATATCGAACGCTACAATCAACGCCAGGATACAATGCGGTAATTCGGCGCACGTGCGTGACGGTTGCAAGCAGCAACTTTGCATTCAAAATTGCGACCAAACCGCTGCACATAAAGACATGGTTACTATTTATAGCCTAAAAAAGTTGTCATCAACGATATTATTTCCAACCCCTTTTGGCGTACCGTTTAGCTACAATGTGTGCGTCACTGACAACAGACAGATGACGTAACGGTCGGTCAAACAGAGACAAATACTAAATAGTATTTGAATAAATATGATAAAATTCATCTGCTTAATTTTGCGGACCACCCGAAATAAAGTGGCCGAGTGCTTATATTAACTGTATTGTCAATTCGGAACACGCATTGTTCAGGGCTTTAGTTTCGAGACGGCTTATGGTCGGGACATTTCATTCGGTCGTCGCTGAAACTATAGAGAACCCTGAGTGATGGATCGATTCGCTGATAAAAACGAACGACGTACGGCTGTCGGGCGTAATAAAAGGGTGTAAATAGCGCATGGCTTTTCGAAGTCAATGTTACTCGGTGACAGATTACGTTCATGTTTCTGTGTAAAGTATAGGGCATCGTGGCGTGACCGTATCCGCCTTGATCATGCATTGCCTTTGACATAAGGACTCCCAGAGTATTTGTATCACGATTTTTATGTCTCGTGGAGTTCTGGATACGTCTAGCACCATCTTCACTGACTTTTTCGTTTAGCTAGCCTGTTGTGAGTTTGATTTTATATTTAGTTCGGTTTAATATTTTATTTGTTCGGCAGATAAAGACATGACGGGTGTATGATATGTAGTTCATGTTCATAGCCTACTGTGATTCAGTTGCAGAATACAGTCATGGTTTGTAAATAATTTTACTTACCTATCATTCGTGTCTTATTAATCCGTGATATTGACGAACTGAGAGAACAGCCACCTGGCGTAACCTGGAACAGTCGATTATTCACACGGCAATTGATGAGTGGCGAAGCGGCTAACAGCTTGTGTTAAGACCAAATATCAGCTACGCGTTAATATTATTTTTTCAAGTCAAATCAAATCGTTTATTTGCAGACATCAACAGTTATCGTACAATAACACAAATAAAATTTTTAACAAAATTCTGCATGTTTTCTGCAGCTGGCAGTCACAGAACCAATGGTCACTTATGTGACGCCAGATGTTCAGGATTAGTGCACGAAAAAATACTCAATATCTCAAAAATAGTCAAGTTTACTTTTGCGTGTAACAAAAAAATAATGAGGAATCAGTTATTATTTTTAAAGATACATTGTGCTACGACATTATAGTCGTACGTTTGATCTGGGTTTTGTGATAAATTAAGTTTTCAAAAAATTTCTCCAAGGTGATGTAAGATCAGCGTTAACGCGATATGGAAAATATTAGGTGATTTAGGCCGGAATATTTGTAGAAAATTTAATTCTCTTTCCAACGGTGCAGAAATTGTAAAACGCGATTAACATTTGATAAAGTTATCGCCGACTATGTAATAACCTGTTTTTATAAACCACGGTGTATATTTGTGCAACATTTGCGAACATTTCAAACGTGACCGTTGTAAAATAAAACGCGTTTTATTTCGCAAAATTGTGGCAAAATTGCGCAACATTTTTTTTATGGCGAAAGCTGTCACAAACTAAGAAACTATAGATATAAGGCCTAGACACCCTACGGCGCATTTCAGTTCACTATTCATAATATATCTTTGACTTTCGTACTAGTACTATACGCACAGCCGCGCACCAAGGTCGTTCGTGCGTCTATCATTAATTTGGGCGCGAGCATGTTTCATATTTGATAGAACAGAATGAAGAAGAGAAGAGCTCGTTATGTGACGCAAATTACCTAGCGCTCCGAGCTACGAGTAACCAAACCGTCAATTCTGCATTTCCATGTAGCTCGTATTGGCCGCGAATTATTAATAGTTAATTATTTATAATAATCATTGGTTCCGGCGTTCCTGGGGCTCAAGGAATGATGCATTTTCCCGAACGGCGGCCTTGTGATTATGCGACCATTCTATCTAGGTCGCATTTCGCTTGTTGTCCGTCAGTCTGTCTGTGCGTTTGAGCAGTATGAGCTTAAATAGAAAATAACACAAAAAAATAAAAATGGTAAAAACGTTGCACATGCCATGAATTACGTTGGTATAAAGGTCAAAGGTTAAAGTCCCTAGACGCCAAGAAAATGACGCAACATCGCTGAGACAACATCTTACATCGTCATGTGCATGGCCAAGTTACGTGTAGGTTTTAACAAGGTCCATAGTGTAATGATACGAATGCAACGAAGCATGCCTACACTGTAATACCCCGTTTAAACGATCGAGCAAACATCGAGCTGGCTCGTCCAGCTAACATATAGCTAGCTCGTCGAGCCAGCTTGATCGTGTAAACGGGGTATAAACCGTGTTGAAACGTACTTATTTCATGGCCGTGATCGACGGCGTGTTTTGCCTGAATGCACACATGTATAATATACAAATTCGGGAAGCTATCAGTCGTCACTCATGACTGAAGTGAGATTATGGGCACTTATAACACTCCAGACATTGTAGTGAGAAACAGGAGAACCTAGTAGGTCACGAAGTAAGTTTTTTAACACTCACTCATCCCACTTTGTACAGCAGTTTAACACTTTACGAATATTGACTGGCATTGAGGTCATTATTAATTTTTTTGCCAGAGGTTTGTAAAATTTTTTCTCTAGGCCGAAGGCCGAGCGAAACATTTTACGAACATCTGGCAAAAAAATTTTGAATGATGATCGATGACGCCAGTCACTATTCGTTTTGTTATACTTTAAGACTAAAACAAAGCATCTAAATAAAAAAATATTTAAACAAAAAACATTTGACGACTTTACTGTTACCCGCGCGAGCGGTCAGCAGTTTACTTCACTGTTGACCTATTGACCGGTAACAGTGCGTATTTGTCAACGTCATGTGACGCAATTTGGATCAATCGCGTGCAAATATTTCGCGTTGACGTATAACGAATACGCATGTTTGGTGCATTTCTGATTTGCAGGTCAAGACGAAACGCCGACGAAGACTCTGATTCGCTGTTGCCTCCTGTCGAGCCGTTTCACATCGCGGACCGGGTCATCATAAACGTCAGCGGACTGAGGTTTGAGACACGCATGTCAACATTGGACCGCTTTCCCGACACACTACTCGGTGACTCACGCAAGCGTGACAAATACTACGATCGTCTTCGCAATGAATATTTCTTTGACCGCGATCGTACCAGCTTCGATTCCATCCTCTACTATTATCAGGTAACCAAACTTATTATACGCCACTAAAAGCGCGTACAGAGCGACGTAACTGAATTGAACTGAAATGACACGGTTTAGTTTTTGAGGAGTCTCGTTTTTTTGACGATGATCAATAAGCGATTGGTCGACGCGTACGTGAGCATAGTCACATAGGCCACCGACGCCGTTAAACGATACCATTACTGCTGCACAGCAAAAGTTATTGTGTTGAAACACTTTAGTACGAGCAAATGAATTTGTTCTTTACTTTTATTTGCTGTTGTTTGTTATACGCTTTTATAGCGGTTTTGTAGCTGCGAAAAGGGCAAATTTACAATAATTTGTGACGTGTTGTAATAATCTTATTGCATTTTCGTATATTACAAAGTTTTAAAACAAAGCTTAAAACATGCAAAAATTTGAGCAAAAGTTTGGTAGTTTGATAATGTAACAGTAAAATATTGGACTTGCAATCGAGAGGTCGTGAGTTCCACTCCAGATTGTACCAAGTGGTTACTACTTGGATGGGTGACTGTCTGCGGACAGGTAAACCATCACCAAGGTCAACTCAGCCTTCCATCCCTACGCGGCAAATAAATTGAGTACCATGGTCTGTCTGGTGGGATTAAAATAGTGCGCGTTCATCGGTGTCAAGTGGCAGCTGACACTGCGTGATTTCATATGGCAGGTGACGTTCCGCAGCTCTGCGATGGGTTTTTCATAAAAAGCTTCGCACGACCTTTTAACCGACCTGTTACTTTAGATCCAGGCGTCCGTTTGTTTTTTTTCAGGCTACAACATCGCTGTATATTCCAGATACCGCACTGATGGAGTAAATAAGCGAGAACTCGGTACGAGCTTATATCACTCCAGACAGTGTGGTATCTGTTTTAAACCACGCTCAGGTGAGTATATGTCATTTGCTTTATGACGCGCGACTGCAGCAAAATAAGAAAGGCCCAGCTAACGCAAAGGGGAAAGCGCAACAGCGGTGCATGCTTGAAAGTCCAGTAAAACAAAATCAGTCGTCCGAGGGCGCCAGACGACCGGCGGCTACTTATTTATAGTGTTTTACTTGTGCTCACTAGAGGGCGTGACCTGTCTTGCTCTGCCAACGCCGTATCGGCTGTAAATTGCAAACTTTTTCTAACCCCTCTCATTTAGCGCCTTCGTTCGAGGTGACCCCCTTCGAATTTATGGAAAAGCTTTACGGTTCCTGAAAATAGAGTCTTCCAAGCAGCCGACGGTAAAGATTTGGTGATCCTAGCTTGCACCGTTTTTGACTGATCTACTCGTGTGTCGGACAGAAGACAGACGGGCAGACAGAATTGTGATGGCCAAAACGCGCTACAGCAGTAGCTGCTGTTGCGCGTAAAAACTGTGAAAACAGTAGGCCTAAGCTACTAGTGCGAACTGAGTGTAATTTATATAGACCTATTATGAATGTGTGGGCGTGGCTGGTTGGCAGCTTGTCGAACTGGTAACCCCGAAATTGCAGGTTCAACTCCCATCCGGTGCACTGCTAGGTAACAACCTTGGGCAAGTTGTTCACACACGGGTGCCCTTGTTCACCGAGCAGTATAATTTGGTACCGGTCAAAGGGCGGCGACGCTTAGCGGCTGAAAAGGTAACCATTAGTTTGGCGTCGCACTGGCCATGCGTCACAAACTCAGTGGTTTATCCATCTACGAGCTTAACGGCCATAGAAAGGAAGATGAGCACCGCGCTTGCATTCCACTAAGGTTATGGCGCCTTTACATTTACCTTTATTATGTGTGGCGTACGCGCAGAGTGGAGGCAATCTTCGGCGGCCGATGAACGTTCACGTCGAAGTCTTCACGGACGAACTGGCTTTCTACCAGCTCGGCAACGAGGTCATACATCAGTTCAGAGTGGACGAGGGGTTGGTAGATGCTGCAGCCAAGCCGCTGCCGAACAACGCGTTTCAGCGAGCCGTCTGGACTCTCCTGGAAAACCCGGAAAGCTCGCTGGCTGCGCGCATCATCGCTATCCTCTCGATATCGGTGATAGTGCTGTCGATTGCGACGTTCTGTCTCGAAACGTTGCCCGAACTGAAGCGGTATCACCGCGTCGCTGTGAACGACAGTTCGGTTGTCAACAAAACGGCGGACGGAGTAAGTCTGCTGCCGCGGGGAGCTAGGGAAGTCGACGATCGTGTACGTACCAACGAACCTTTCTTATAGTCATCCATATAGACAGACCACTTGGAACAGTGGCCCAAATTTACAAAGCATCTTAAGATAAACTTAAGACATCATTGCACACCGACGGTCATCTGAAAACAATAAGCTGAAATACGACACGTCTTACCATATATCTTAAGATAAAATCTTAGTAACATTTTGGTGTCTCAAGATAATTCGTAAGTTGTAAATAAATCAAGAATATGTTGTCAATAAATAAATAAATAAGATTAAAAGACACCTTGGCTTTCGTCTCAGAATGTTTTTAAAAGATATCTTAAGATAAATCTTATGACTGTCCGATAGCCCCAACGAACCGTTCTTTATCATAGAGACCGTCTGCATCGTTTGGTTTACATCGGAGTTTGCGCTGCGATTCGCCGCGTGTCCGGATCATATCGTCTTCTTCAAGAACCTCATGAACATCATCGACCTCGTCGCCATCGTTCCTTACTACGTCACCCTCGGAGCAGTCTTGGTGGACGCCGAACAGTCTGCGGGCGGCAGCAGTCACGCCATGTCACTGGCCATCCTTCGAGTGGTCCGACTAGTACGAGTGTTTCGGATATTCAAGCTGTCTCGTCACTCGAAGGGACTTCAGATTCTTGGACAGACGATCCGTGCCAGTATGCGCGAGCTTGGGCTGCTCATCTTTTTTCTCATGATCTGCGTCGTACTGTTCTCGAGTGCCGTGTATTTCGCTGAAGCCGGTCTGGATGACCAGTCGCACTTTCGCAGCATACCGGACGCGTTCTGGTGGGCGGTCGTAACCATGACAACGGTTGGCTACGGCGACATGCGGCCGGTTAGCGCGTGGGGTAAGCTGGTCGGCTCTATGTGCGCTATAGCCGGAGTCCTTACTATTGCCTTGCCCGTTCCGGTTATCGTGTCCAACTTCAACTACTTCTATCACCGCGAGAACGCAGACAGTCTGGAATCTGACGGAAACTTTCGGCCACCCAAGTTCGAATACAGCACGTGCGACGACGACAGCGACAGTGACGACGATGACGATGACGATGTTGTTGATGAAGATGATTACGTTGGCAAAGACCCGCACGAAGACGAAGAATACGACGTGGAAAACTGTAACGTCGAAAGAACACAAACCGCTTACTTACTTAGACGAGCGATCGGTGCTGACTCCACAGTCGTGGAAGAAGAGTGCGAGACGCCGACGTCGTCTAATTTAGACGTCGAATCGGCACAGTTCGGACACCAGACGTCACCACCACCGTCCACAAGCAAGATGGCAATGGCAGATAACAGCAGTTGTAGTAGTCTACCTGATGTCTTTTCTTGCAGTCATGTAGGTGTAATAACTGATCCACCGTTGTCATCAATATCATTGAGTAGGCCAACTGCGAGTCCACCGTCGTACCTGAGTACAGTTAGATCATCACCGCTGTGCGTGTGCGCTAGTGCCGATCAAGCACAACCACCCGTAGTAGCTTCTTCCAGCGCTGCAGCTGGCGTCGAAACCAATGTCTGACCACTAGCCCTATGTTCCCACAGGTGTGACGAGATAAGATCAAACAACTTAGGATAACTGTAAACCATTTTACGACACATTGTGCAAAAAGACCAGCTGTCGCAAGGACAAAATAAATCATCTAAATGGCTTTTAATTCACGAAATTACCGCCGTTATTTGGCGAATTTTTTATAGGTTATTAGTCACCGTTTTAACCCGGATGTTGAAAGACAAGAAAAATAAATCGGCACTCTAGAAAAAAACGTTATTTTTTTCGGATTCGATTTACTGCGATTCTAATTATGGCTTATGTGTGAAATCATGTACCGTTGAACGCCACCGCGCAAATGTGTGGGGCCTCGTTCCCAGCCCCATAAGCTCCATATACACTGTGCCTCAAAAAAACTGGGACCCCTGACATTTTCGACTGTAACTTTAAAAGTTATTATTGGATTTTGATAGTTTTTGGTACGAGTATTCCTGACACAACTTGCCATCAAATGACCATTCAGTTTTCCACCTCACCCAATGTATGCTTCTGCACTACCTAGGGAAATCAGATCAAGCGAAATATCTGTTGAAATAAACAGAAAACCAGAAAAAAACATCCCCGACATTATCGATCGTAACTTAAAGAAAGATTAGCAGATTTTAATAATTTTTGGCAGAAAAATGTCTGACACCACTGGCTATTAAATAAGTGTTTTAGTTTCTACCTCACCCAACGTCTGCTTTTGCACTACCTGAAGAAATCAGACCAGCATAATACGTGTTAAAATGACT
>Ga0209367_1001749_pt1 | contig 27514 bp, 19 predicted proteins | sample WorMetLIZISLAND2_FD_187412 | JGI IMG/M metagenome (GOLD analysis project Ga0209367, IMG submission 187412) | Marine gutless worms symbiont microbial communities from Max Planck institute for Marine Microbiology, Germany - Olavius geniculatus... ...
TTCAACGACCGTTATATATCCGAGGTTGTCTTGGAGTTTATTATTAATACTACTTTTAACCCCCAAGAACTTCACTACTAGGGGTTTAACAATAAAATTTAAAACTAAGGATGTGACGAAGCCGGAAAATATTTGCATTCATCGAATGCGAATATCAAATTTACTATTCGGCGAATAACGAATACAAATGCGAATAGTTATTCACTGATTCAGCCTCAAGGAAAATTCTCTACATCTGTACTTGAATAAAGCGAAATATAGAAAGTAGTTGTTCAAAGTTCAGTCAGAAAAAAAATCAGTATCTAAGGCAAAGTTCAGTTAAATCAATCAAGTTCCATTAAGACAATGAAACATCCAGTGTGTTCTGTGTTCTCTTCAGTCAATACCCTCTATGTAAAGTTTAGTTGAATTCAGTCAAGTTGTATAAAATGAAATATTCGCATTTGCCACCAACTACTCGTCAAATATCAAATAGCTAAAAAGTGGTCAATATTCGCATGTTGTCGAATGCGAAGTTCGTCACACCTCTATTTAAAACATCCCTAATCATGAAAATTCCACTTCTCACAACACTGTGCAGTGTCTATCTATGCAAAATGCTTACCAAGTTTTCTCTGCAGACCACTCAACTTCCTGCGTGAGTTACTGGTATTGAAAGCCACATCTTCACGGTGGTCGTCCAAATCAACAGTCTCACATGGTGCAATTTCTTCAGGCTGGAAACACATTGCAATAACTGCACATATTTCAACCAAGCACAAAACGGTAATGACAATAATCAGCACAAATAATCACAACTATTTGCAATACCATAACTATAACTTTGATACTATGGGTCCTCACTCCGGCAAAATCATCCCAATTCCATGGCACACCACAGCCTTCCATTTGTGAGCGCACTGAGCTCGATCCTGTTCAGAAACTTAAAGGGAAACTATCATGAAAATTTCACCTTTTGGAATAAATGACGTACGTGAACATATAAACAAGATAAAATTTACGGCGAGCCAATCTTGAACAAATTTTGACTGATTGTCGCAAAAAAGTGAACTTTAATCATTTTTACAATTTGACACAAAACATACTGTGTGACGCACTTGCGCAGTCGCTTGGTACCGATGACGTATTGGTACAAAGAGCAGCCGAACATAACACAGGGCGAATAGGATTTTGATCAATTTCGACAACATTTTGATCGAATACTATGTCGGGGTGCTTTGGCACCAAGGCACTCTGGGAATCACCCTGCACTGTCTCTCAAAACATTAAAAGCTGCAGGCCGTCTGCAGAGTTGGATAATGCGTGCCAAACAAGCACCAATAAATCGGCTGATTCCAACATCGTATGTCCATTTTATGCCAAGACAGTCGGGCGTCTTGTAGATGAATCAATTCTTAATTGTCTACGTTTGAATTTTTATGGCTTGTCAAACATACCGCCACAATTTCGTCACTGAAATCTTGCGTGTAAACAGTCGATTACACTCACCGGCCTCGCACTACAGCTCAGCAGCAAAGATGTGCAGATTTTTGACTTTTGAGTCCGCACCCGTCCGCAGATTCTGATTTGAGGCCCGCATTTGCAGCAGTATGCAAACTTTTATGCACAGTCCGTTTGCATTCACAGTGTTTAGTACCATGTGAATTGACAGTTCATCTCAGACAATAGTCTCTATAGTCTCTTTGAGGCCCCTGGCCCAGTTACCTAAGCTGCATAAAATGTTGAAATAAAACATGATAAAAATGATTCATACGTCAAAAAGCCACATATTTAATGGCTAAAACAAAATAAAAATTGCCCATAGCTTTCAGAATGCTGAGTAATAAATAGTTACCGGTACCTATGAAAACCAGCAATTTTTCGTTTAAGAGATGTGTGTCATATGTGTTTTATAAGCCTAGTCTGAACGAATGAATGAATGACTGGTTTAATGAGACGCATCAAACGTGCATCAAACACTGCTATGAGCCAGTCAAATTTATAACACTACAAGAATACACCAATAGAAACAAACACTGAATATAAACTCAACTACATTACACTCAATTTAACATGTGCCTGTTGACAAATGTAGTCTAGAAACTGTGAAATTTACACTGTAGTAAAATAACAAGTAACACTCAGGTAATAAAACCAAACTAAGATTGCCTACACATACTAAATTAAACTAAATAAACATCTGTTTAAAAATGAAGCCTTAAAAAGGTCGGCAGTACAGTGAGGTAGAACAAAATTATGACCGCGTTTCCGTATTTCGTGCTCATGTTCATTTTCAGCAGGTAATATACCAAATAGACAATGCAATCTTGTTTATTTATTTATTCATTTCTGTTGTTGTCAGCGACAGCTCTTCCTAAGCTATTAGCTTGTTCAGCTGGTGGCGGCGCCAGACGGTTTGGCTGGTTGCGGCGCCAGACAATTCCGGCTGGCGGCGACGGCTGAGGGGTCTAACTAGATTTCTGAAATTCTGCATGCCTAAGTTTAACACACATGGCTAATTATCTGTGTAAAAAGTTCTCCCTTACGACCTAAAGCTTAGCCACAACACATCTGTTTCACAGACGAATGACAACCATATTGTAGCTCGATCATTGCTAAAGTACAGGTGAGTAAAAATTATCAATCCATTTTTTTCTTTTCAAAAGTGCAGTATGTCAAGTCGCATCAACTGCGTTTTTTACAATTGCGCTGTATTGCAATAGCTATTAGTAAGGCCCACAGTTTCAGGCTGTTCAGTTTGATTTTTATGCCTCTGCCAACACAGTCGCCGGCAGCATTATATTTCCAGAGTTTTCGTGCATCCATGCATGTGTAAGTCCCGAACAAACTTTGTTAGCAAGATATCTTAGGTATTTGTTAATGGCACTTCACCAAACTTTCACCACTAACAAACTTTGGGGCAAGGATGAACACATCAAATTTTGGGGTCAAAAAGTCAAGAGTCAAGGTCATGGTTGGGTCAAATATGCCCCAAAATATACTTTTTGGCCTTGTAATTGTCACATGTTAGTCGGGGTATAATAGTCAACGAAGTCGTAACCACAATCTAGTTTTCCATAACAATAATTACATCATGAAGCCAACAATCGTACTGGTCACTTCTCAACTGTTGCAAACTTCTGTGAAATCTGCGGAAATATCAAAATTCCGTGGAAAAGGGCAAATTTTGAGGCACAACTAAAAATTCTGCAACATGTGGAAAACTGTGAGCCCTACTAATTACATCATATAAATTAATTAGAATAAAAGCTGTCAAATTAACGAATTAATTAATGTGTTAATGCATTAATAAATTAACACGCGTTAAAAAAATTAATGCACGTTAAAAAAATAATGCACAGACATAAATTTATGGTAATTTACTAAATTCTGTGAAGCAAAAATTCCAAAATTCTGTTAAACTGCGGTTATTTGACAATCGAATAAATTCAAGTAACTAAACTGTAGTTGCCATTTCATCACTACTGCAAATAAATAATTATTCCGACAACTTGTTGGAATAATTATTTATTTGCAGTAGTGAGATAACAGGCTAATAAATTTCTATGCTAGCTATGATGTCAGTTATTGCTAATTATACGCTTAAAAATGTGTTTCTAACTTTCTATATTTTACAGGCAATGCCACCTAAACGTCGCGGGGCCCGGGGTAACTTACCCCCCTACTCTCCCTCTCGATGGGCCTGGTGCGTTAAAAAAGGCGTTAATTAATGCGTTAAAAAAAATTAACGCAGTGTGTTAATGCATTAAAAAAATTAACGCTTCGACAGCGCTAATTAAAATAGTTTTAATTCAATAAATTAATATAACTTAATTAATTGCACACTTCAATTATCTTGTTTTGCTCAGATTCTTCAGCCATAGGAAGAGCAGAAGAAAAAGAAGCAGGCAAGGCAGATGTCTTGTGATCACTGTCAAAACCACTGTCTTCGACCACTTCCATGTTAAATTCGCTTCAATTAGAACAGCTACATAACTACAAAAGCAATTAGCAAACGTTATGACGACTATACAACATGCACAGAAACAAAGTTAAGCAAAAAACGATTTTGCGCTCTCTCCAACAGACTTTATTCTTATTTTTAAAGGTATGATTCATAAGCCTGGGTAAAATTTGGTCTGTGGTAAAAACCAGCGCTGCCCGGAAAAAAACCTTAAGTTTTTTTTAATTGTGTTATTCTTCGTAATTATAAGTTACTGTTATTTTTTAAAAATAATTTTTTGCTTATTTTTTTGTAATAAATGCGGTTAACAGTTTGTTCGTATTCAAGCACAAAAAATTTTTTTGTGTCGCACGCATGGTCGTGCTTTCTTTTTTAATGTTAGATATTCTACACCGCCGAATGTAAACAATAAACAAATAAAAAGTAAACCAGTGAGTGTGATACTAATATCAAACATCACTCAGTATGTGGTGAACACAGTGTCGGTAATGCTGTGTGTTATAGCGTTTTGTTACGAATTAACTGTTTGTGAAAATACTACATGCACTTTCCGATTGCAGTTTAGTTGAGATCGATTGTCACATTGTCGACTTCTCCCGACAGACACGCCCCCTCACGGTATGCCTGAAAACCGCAGGACTCCATAGAAAGACCGCATGACACATAAATAATAACCGCAAAACGATTTCTAGACGTGAAAACAAGGCTTAACCTTTCAGTAGTTCAGTAAATTTAAATAAACGACGCTAAACAATGCAAAAATATAACAACAAAGTCAGCACGCCACCAGATGCCTAGAAACAGGGACAAAATGCCACACGCCGACGCTGAGACGCAGGCCATATACCTGGACGTCAAGGGTGCATACTCTGTACATCAGACGTTCGCCAAGATGCTTAAATTTACAATGTACATCACTCATGTTGTCAGCGTTTGTACATTCATTCACGCCACTTCCGTTCTCAAATTCTGTACTGGCTAAGCTTACAATCAATACATTTACTGGTATGTGTCCTGCGATGTCCTGTGGTTTTCTTGCACATCCTGAAATATTAGTATTGCCACATATTCGTTATAATGTGGCTATATAATGCTCTAAAATTAAAGAAAATCTACCCCCCGCTAAAAAGTGGTTATTTTACCGCAATTATCTCGTCTAGTGTGAAAACGGTTGCAGATAGGTACATACATTCTGCTTATCATAACAAGCACTGGTGACAGGCTTTTTGGATTTATCAACATCGATGACTAGGGCTAGACGAAAATCACGAATTCACGGAATTCACGGAAGCCATGAATTTTGGCGCTTGCCGTGAATTTTAGCATTTGCCGTGATTTGCCGTGAATTTTTGCATGGGCTGCACTTTTGTGTCAAAATCCGTCAAATTTGATTGTTAAACATTGAAGCTAGGCATCTTGTGTCATATTTTTGTACTGAAGACTATGGACTCAACAGTTACTGTACTGTAGCACTGCTGTGTGTATAACTGGATATAGTTACCAAAACTGTTCCTGAAAGTTACTAAGAACGATTAATGTTAGTCATTTTGTGAGACAGCGATACATGACTGATCGTTGACTAGGCAGAGAACAAAAATATTTGTCAGTGAGACGTTTTTAACGCTATATATGACCTTGAATTGGCACCGTGAATTCGCCGTGAATTTTGCAACTTTTCTAAAAGTATGCCGTGATTTTTTCACTTTTGCACCGTGATTTTCGTACAGCTCTATCGATGACCATGAATGATCTTGAACCCCTTAAAAAGAGGTTTTAAGTGAATTTTTCGCAATTTTTGGATGCAGCGCACATTTCAACACTGAATTGCGACGAAATGGCTAGAGATAGACCAAGACAACCTGCATATGAAATTTTCTGCATTAAACATAGATTTCAGCAGTCTTAAGTCCTGATCTCCTAGGTTCATGGAGCCCGGCGCAGGTGGGCATCAAAGACAGCTACTCCTGTGAAAAATTGGTTATTTGATCGCAATTATCTGGTGAGGCATGAAAACAATTGCAAATAGGTACAGACATGCTGTTTATTATTAATTTTTGCGATTTTCTGCTGCAGCACAAAATCCAAGAATGAACTGCGACGAAAAGGCTGGAGACAGACTGACAGTTTGCAAAGAGGAACTGCTAAGTCTAACAAATATGGATTAAGAGATATAGGATATGGTTTATTAATAGATCATGTAACATCTGAATTGCACAAACGGACATTTATCAATAGAATTTTATTTAGCAACTGTTATTAGTTTGTTTATTTGTAGACTGTTTATCATGTATTTTCTGTATTTCTTTTGTTTCTCTTAGTAATGTTTCCAGTTTTTTTTTCACTGTTTTTCTATGTTTAGTATGTATATTCTGTGTTTCTTTTGTCTACCTTAGTAATGTTTGTAGTTTTCTTTTACTGTTTTTCTATGTTATTGTTCTCGCACGTTTGTCGCGAGTGTTTATTACATATTAAAATAAAATAAATAGGCTTTCACGCGTCTCATGAGCATTAGCTCAAATTTCTTGTCTACACTTTTATCATCGCCAAAGAATGCATATACAACCAGCTTTTAAGTACACCATGAAAACACCAGTAAAGGCGATCACTGGGTGATATTGCTAACCAAAACAGGACTGGTTCTGCTGACCAAGTCCGCTTGTTTGGTCTGCAAAATACCCATTGGGTGGTCCATGGTCGGCTGGTCCATTGGTCCGCAGAATACCCGTGGCCCCCTTTCACAAACATTTGGTATAGCATGTATCTTGACGGAGTATGACAAAATAACATACATATAATCTACAGCAAGGTTAGATGAACTGGTTGTGTCTTCATGGTTGTGGGTTTAAAGTCAAGGTTGCTTCAAAGTTAAACATTGCCATGGTTGGAGACATCCACGTCAGTGCTTGGAAATCGAATGGAGTGAACGGTGGAGATTATTTTTTCCTCAGATTCCTCAGATTTTTTCTCTTGTATTGTGTGTTTGCCTGTATATCCATAGCAATAATGGCGTCATTATGTCAACAGCAGTTTGTAATTGTTGTATGGCACTGTGGTAAAATTGCAGCAGGTGAAGCTGTTAATGGCCGTTGACAATCACTTCTCTACAGCAGCACCTGCCATTGGTTGTTTTCATGATGATGTGGATTGCCACGAGTTAATTGCCACTGTATATGGTATGTGTATTTATGCAGTGATTATCATCATATATTCGTTTAATGTAAAGTCGACAGGCGCAACTTTCAACAACGCAAGCACAAGATACATAATAAATCCAAAAGCATGCAAGCAGATACTACTTGACTGTAACTTGTAGTTCATTTCAACCATTATCTGTTCGTAACATGTTGCTGGTAAACAATTAAACATTTTGTGACATCACTGGAGTATATATTTTAAAGTACGCAATCTGCATTTCTTCTGTTAGAAGTTTTACGTAGACTGTCAGTGGTCATACTGTCATAGGTGAAAGTGGTCCAGTGTAGTAAATCCAAATTCGGGTCACGGAGCCTCAGAACTCCCATATTTTTTAACCCTGCAAGGCTTTGCAGTTTATGGAGCTTCATGCAGGTTTAAAACATGGATTTGTTTGGTTTTATTTTCAACTGTTGTAGCCTGCTGAAGAGGAGTTATTTAAATTTATAGCCTATCTTGGTGTATGTACCTGTAACTTAACTGCTAGAAGTTTTACTTTGGAGCTTTGGCCAGCATTAATCTTTGGTTTTCAGTTTTACTGTCAACTGCATGCATGTGTCTTATTTGCTTTTTTTGCTTAGACATTACGGTCAGTGTCATACCATAGACTGGAAGCAGTAGCTGGCAGTGGGTTTGAACAATTTAGCATTAGTAAGCTAACACTAGTAGTTAGCATTTGAAGCACTTCTGACTTGCATTTTTGACATGTGTGTCTCGCCGCTACGTGTCAGCCGCGTTTTTCGCGTGTTCGACGAATTTGTATGAATACTACAGCCATACATTTTTCTCTTTGCTGAAAGTATGACTGCATTCTAGCCTGTGGTTTTTGGAGTATGAAGGTTCATGTTGTTTTCCAGTTTGCTGAGTCCTCGTGGAATATTTCGCCTGGAAAACCTGCTTCGTGCTCAAGCCTAGCTAGACTGTTGGCCTCGGCCATGTTCCGTGTGTCCTGCGTGTTCAGCCATGTGTGACCAAGTCTACAGTCATGGTCAGCTACTGGGGCTATGGTTGCAAGCCGAGTACAGCTTCACTAATGTCACTCGCCGCCAGGTGTGGTCTGCGAGGCTTGGGCGTAAAAGGCCCCACGTTCGTTATGAAGGTCAATACCAACATGCAGCCGCCACCCATCAATCAGCTGATCGACAACTTGACATAGTCTTACTGCTGTTTGCTAGATGACCTGCGACGTTTGCTTGACATGCCATCCAGTGTTGGATTGTGTGTGGTGCTGCTATCTTGGCAGCCACATTTTCCACGTGTCTTGGACGTTCGTCAGGCCACCAGACATTGTCGCTTGTGACACACTGTCGCGGTTTCCAGACAGTCATACATAGTTTGTCATGACTTGCGATTTTATTTGTGGACCTTGAGATTTTTTACTTAGGCCGCATTAAAAAATTTTAACGTAATGTAACGTAATTTTAAAGGATACTTTTCAGCATTGTCTGTTGACTTGTTATAATGTGTGTCTTGACTGTTGACGAGTTAATGCATTGTTCATTTGGTAACTACTAAATGTAGACTGGTTAAACGCTTAAGTGAAAAACGGGATGTAACCATGTTACAGACACTTTCCAGTCGAACGCTCACATGTGTCATGTAACTGGCCAGGTCGATCTATATATAGGATCACACACCTGCCATTATAACCACAGCCAGACAAGCCGGTGTAGTGGAAAATTCGTCGCACCAGAAAATTATTCCCACATGCAGCAATACGGGTTAGGGTTAAGATTAAGGATAGGGTTAAATTTATGGTTAGGATTAGGAGTAGGGTTAAGATTAGGGTTAGGATTAGGGCTAGGGTTAGGGTTAGCGTTAGTCACATTATGACAATATGGAGGTGGGAAGAATTTTTCAGGTGCGACAAATTTCCCACAACACCGGTACTCGATTTGTCCAACCCGGAGAGATGGAAGGCTGAGTTGACCTTGGTGTTGGTTATATTACCTTGATGGTTTACCTGTCTGCAAACAGTCACTGATTACGTAATAACCACTTGATATTGACCTGATCAGGAGTCAGATTCATGATTTCTCGATCATAAGTCCGACACACTGCTGTTAAGCCAGCAAGTCACATCGTCAACATTATCAAACCGAATGCCTCATAGTACATCTGGCAGCGAACCCCAGCATCATCCCTTCGGCCTCAGGTCCACAAACCCAGTTTTGTTCAAAGGTAAAGGTAAAGGTTTTCAATTTGTATAGCGTATCATTGTGTACGACGTACACCTCTAATGCGCTTTTTGTCACTAACCAGAGCCGTCGATCGCACAGCCGCTGCGTGCAGCCTGCAAACACAGGCTGGCGCACCGGCCGGCCAGGCAGCCCAGTCAGCTGTACAAAGGTCCCCACCTTCCGTAACCCATATAATGGGTTAATACTCATTCAGTTTGTGGTTTTGGATTTCCCAGTTTAGTTTTTCGAAAATCAGACACGGAACTTTCAGATTGTAGTCTGAATCTCACGGCAGATCATTTGTGAATGACTTTGTGCAGGTCGCTAACATCCTGTGTGCTTAGGACAACTCAGCTTTTCACCCCGAGTCGGAGGGAAAATGAGTAGTAGCTTATGGGTTGTAGGGTGAAGGGCTAATGTGGTGGATATGGGATTTGTGAAAGTGAGTAAGTAAGTAAGTAAAGTGTAAATTTATATAGTGCATACTCAAAAAGATCTCTAATGCGCTTAATACATTTTGTCATCAATATTTCGCAAAAATGTATGTCTTCAGCTGACGTTTGAAAGTATCGAAACTCAGTTCTGCCACACGTAGAACTAGGTCACTGTGGAAAATGCAACTATATTTTGAAACGCATAGGTGAAATCTACATTACAATCTGACAAGCACTTGGCGAATAGCATTGCCTTGGCGGAGGTAGCTGCGAGCTGTGATTGCTTTCTAGTTTATAACGTAACTGGAATGTTGGTGACAGCAGTTTGCATGCTTGGAGATATGCTGTGAGATGACTGCCATTTTTCTCCCAATATTTTGTGGTTAGTCTGGTTTTTGCAGAAATGTTTGAAACAATGTGTGAATGCAGGGGATGGAAGCAACAGCTGTTGGGCTGAAATGGAGCAGTTTGTCATCGGAACCTATCCAATGTACCCACTCACCATTGACATGCAGCAGAGGCTTATACTGCACTATCTGCAGCCTATGGGCGAATACCAGGAGGTAATATGTATATTAATTTGACTCTGTCCATCTGACACACGGGTGGATCAGTCCAAAACGGCGCAAGCTAGAATTGCCGGTTGGGTGAAAATGCGATTGGCAGCACTCAGTGGCCCATCCTCGAAAACTTTCCTGTAGGCGCAAAAATCTCACAGATATCCCTTACACAGACTGAGTTATAGCCAATTTTGTCCCAAATTTCATTGCCAAATTGAATAACACCATTAGATTAGCCATCCCCGAAAACCATACCCTAGAACCAAAAGTTACGACTCTATCTTATACACAGCCAAAGTTATGACCGTTTAAAGAATTGTTTAATTTTCCCCATAGGCGCCATTGTAATTTTTCAATTTTTTTAATAAATACGTTAAATATTAAATTTTAATTTTTTAACCCCCAAAAGGCACATCTTTGCCTGATACTGCATTGTTTGAGCCATTGTGTGCAAAAAAACCGCTGAGGGGCCTGACCTGTAGGTGCATGGAAGAAAAAAGGTATCCTTACCTTACCTTACCTCCGGGGTCGGCAGGCTCTTACACCTGCCCAGTGCTGAAGCCGTATCAGCTCGGCCCAATGCGCATCCCCAAATGTAACCACAAGGTTGCAGGTAGCGGCCATAAAGCTGTAGACGGCTATGAAGCTGTAGACAGACGGCTGTAAAGCCATAATAGACGGCTGTGAAGTCGGCTGTGGAGCACAAAAGCACTGGTAACGTGCAGCAATCTGCTCTCACGTTTTGGTCAGCACTTAGTCAGCTTTTCGTCTCCAGATTTTGGAAATCTTTCGAGTCATCGGTGCAAAGCCCCACCACCACAACAAGGTGGCTGACCACGGTGGAGAAAAAAGGTATACAAATATTAAAAATTTAAAATTTTTACTTATATTTCACCTATTTGCCGAGAAGTCCCCCCCCTTGGACAGATTTACATGAAATTTAACATGAGGGGTCATCTAGCTGACAATCAACCGTGCCAAATTTTATCTCAGTTGGGTCAGAGGTTTTGATTCTGTGGGGGTGGTATTTTTGGCTTCCCCATACGAAAGAGAAGTTGCCGTTAACACATGGCTTGAACTAACGTTCAGCCTGTGATAAATTGTGCCTGTGATACTGCGCCAGCTGTCTAAGCTACGATGTGTTTGTGTCATTCTTTAATTGTACTGTGGCCTATAAATAAGTTGCAAATTATTAAATCATAACTTATTAACTTTGGCGAATGTGGGTCGATTTTAATTGTGTTTCATTTTTGCACTCAGACATCAACAGCAGAAACAATATGAAATTCGTTGCAGCACTGCATTGAAAGATAATGCTTTTGCATTCATTGAATTATTTATCAAATGTATTATTTGGATACATGGATGAACATTTTAATTAGCAGCCTCTGTGGGATCTGTTGCTGGACTGAGTTGTTGTTGTTTGTTGCAGCTGTTAAGTCATGTGTTTGACAATCATGTGATGGAACTGCTCTTCTGGTACTTTGATCTACATCAGAATGCCGACGTCCGGCTTGCTTTTGAAGCTTTGAAGGTAACGTTGTAACTGCTTATATGTTGTAGGTTGTCTTATAGCTCCTAATGGTAGCCCATCTCAGAGCTACGGATCGTCGCCTACTCTGAAGTCTCTGAAGCTCTGCATACAGTGCTATATTAATATTAATGTAATGATAATAATAATGTGGGATCACTATTTGCCACTTTACACAAGCAAATGCACTTTGCCTAAACTTCGGAGGGATGGAAGGCTGAGTTGACTTTGGTGTTGGTTGCATACTGAAATGGTTTACCTGTCCATATTTTCAGTCACTCATGCTTGATAGCAACCCAACCACGAGTCCGAACTCACAACCTTGCGGTTGTAATGCGAATCCAATGTCCTAGTAACCGTTACGGCACCAAGCCACATCTTTTGCAGTACGGTAACACATACGAGGGATGGGCAAAAAGTTTTGAGCCTCGATATATTAGACCACAATTTTTGTTATTGTATATAGATCAGTAAAACACACCTTTTTTGTGTACACGTGTGGGTGTGTTGGAAATTTGACGTCAATGTAATTTATGACGTCTTAGAACTTTAGACCGAAAAGATATGCAGCGCTAGCACAAAGGGCGGAAAATCAGGTTCGCTGTTGTGTAACAATTTTTCAGTCCGTAGTTGGATTTACAAAAGCGGAGCCTCGTGGCATCTGATTTTGTGAAAGCCCTAACAAATACGTTTGTGATTTGTTTATTTGCATATCAGAATATGCGAGAGCTTAAATTTGTGTTAGATGCAAATGAGTCAATAAAGACTTATGCAAATACAACAGGCAGTCAAAAAGTTTTGAGCTTTATTATATTAGACTAAAACTTTATTGTCTATTTATCAGTAGGAGGTACCTTTCTTGCATATTCGTGTGAGCAGATTGTGGAAGTGACGTCTTTGTAATTTATGACGTCATACAGCGTTAAGCCGAAATGATTTGGTGCACTAACCCAAGCAGCATTTGAATCAGGCTGGTTGTTACATGAAACATGAGAGCTTACATTTGTGTTAGATGCAAATGAGTCAATAAAGACTTATGCAAATACAACAGGCAGTCAAAAAGTTTTGAGCTTTATTATATTAGACTAAAACTTTATTGTCTATTTTTCAGTAAGAGGTACCTTTCTTGCATATTCATGTGAGCAGATTGTGGAAGTGACGTCTTTGTAATTTACGACGTCATACAGTGTTAAGCCGAAATGATTTGGTGCACTAACCCAAGCAGCATTTGAATCAGGCTGGTTGTTACATGAAACTTTTTTCAGTCTGTAGCTGGATTTGCCAAACTGGGGCTTTATGGCATCCAATTTTATGAAAGCCTTGACAGATATGTTTCTGAATTTCTTATTTACATTTGTGAATATATGTTAGCCTAATGTGTGTTAGCTGCAAATTAGAGCATTTCAGCCAATTACGATGTTGTGTCAGTATTAGACGGTATCAGAAAAAATTATTTAAAATTTTACAGTTAATTATATCGTTTGTGTTGATGAAGGACTAATCAAGATATCCAGTCTCTTATATGGGGCCTCTGATGGGCAAAGGGCTGGGAACAAGCCCCGTGCTCTTTCCCGAAATTTGGCACTGCAGTCCAGTTGTACGGCTGTTCATGAGTATATTTTCGTACACTAAGACCACTCTGCAAGAAGTAATAACCAGACCCCAGTGACTGTTTTGAAATTTGAAATCTGATCATTGTGATATGGGTTTTTGCGTGATGATGAATGACTTGAGACGTTTTTGTTGATGCTTCACATCGTTTCCATTTAATGCCGTGATGTCATAAATTACAATGATGTCATATCCGCAGCAGACTCATAGGAGTCAGTAAAAATGCACTTTTCATTGATATATAGAATGTGAAAAATTGTAGTCTAATATATTCGGGCTCAAAACTTTTTGCCCGCCCCTTGTATGTCATATGAGGATCGTTTGATAAACAAGTTTACAACATGGTGTGGTTTATGCCAGGAAAAAGTTTTGAGCCTCGATATATTAGACCACAATTTTTGTTATTGTCTATAGATCAGTAAAACACACCTTTTTTGTGTACACGTGTGGGTGTGTTGGAAATTTGACATCAATGTAATTTATGACGTCTTAGAACTTTAGACTGAAAAGATATGCAGCGCTAGCACAAAGGGCGGAAAATCAGGTTCGTTGTTGCGTAACAATTTTTCAGTCTGTAGTTGGATTTACAAAAGCGGAGCCTTGTGGCATCTGATTTTGTGAAAGCCCTAACAAATACGTTTGTGATTTTTTTATTTGCACGACTTGTGAAAAATTGTAGTCTAATATATTTGGGCTCAAAACTTTTTGCCCGCCCTTGTATGTCATATGAGGATCATTTGATAAACAAGTTTACAACATGGTGTGGTTTATGCCAGGAAATTCCAGAGTCAAACTTACCATCTGGACGTTTTCTGTATCACTGGAAGCATTGTTTGTTTGGCGATTGTTTGCTGATGGAAATTTGACAGTTTCCTAGGCAAATTTGTCGCACGATATAGGCATGCTGCAAGTGCACATGATAGAATCATAGAATGTCGTGTGAAATGTCATGTATAACGTTGCTGGTGTGTTGTTGCAGTACCTGGCAGCGTTGTTGTGTCACAAACGGTTTGCTGTTGAGTTCATAAACATCGGTGGAGTCCAACGTCTGCTTGAGGTCTACCGGCCATCGGTGGCTGCAACCGGAGTCTCAATGTGTCTCTACTACCTCGCTTACTTCGAAGATGCCATGGAACGAGTCAGTAGATGTTCAGTCTTGGTTAATTTTCAAATGCTGTAACTTTCCACAGGAAACCCATCTCGGAGCTGCGGAGTGTCACCTGCCATATGGGATCACACAATGTCACCTTCCACTCAGGTGAACGTGCCGTACCTTAACCCAGCCAGACAGGCCACTGGCCAGTACTTGATTTAACTACCCTGGATGGATGGAAGGCTGTGTTGACCTTGGTGTTGGTTATGTAGCGAGATACCTGTCTGCATACAGTCACCCATCCAAATACTAAGCACTTTTAGTGACCTGACCAGGAGTTGAACCCACGGCCTCTTGATCACAAGTTCAGCATGCGAACCGTTACACAATCCAGCTATGTGTTGCACTTGCTTTTAGTAAAGTCAACAGTTTGATTACGTCACCTGTTTTTTAATACTTCCTTGTTTAACTCTGATTACTGCAGACTTGCTTAGTTGTCTACAAAAAGCTAATTACCGACATGACTTTTGAAAATCTTTATAGAGTTTAGTTATTGTGTGATTACTTTTTCATCAACTGATTGCATCATATTTACATTACTTTGTGACAGTTGTTGGCATAGAAGTTCACAATTGCCTCAGATTCAGGCTGGTTGATGCTTACTTTCCAAGCGGTGTGATTAGCTAATATTGTGCCTATAGTAGTCTAGATTTGTTCAAGTGTTCACTGTTCATGCGTTGTTTTATTCACTGGTGAATCTTGGCTGAATATACCAAATGTAATGTATTTTGCTGTTCAAAAAATTCCGAATTTTCAACTGTACTGTCTACATCCAATAAAATCATTCAAACTGATGCAAAAATTGTGTGTTACTGCCAAACAAGAAAAAAATAATGCCATACTTTGTGAATAATGCCAAAAGTGCCAAACTGCCAAACTATTATTTTTTACATCTATTTTTGCAGAATACTAAATTTGACTCATTTGTCATTACGAGCGAACGCGCTACTGATTAACCACATCTTAGCCGTTGCAATTCTGTCTGTCTGTCTGTCCGTCTGTAACACGGGTGGATCAGTCAAAAACGGTGCAAGCTATGATCATTAAATCTTCACAGTCAGCTGCCAGGAAGACTTAGTTTCAGGAACCGTGAAGCTTTTCCATATATTCGAAGGGAGTCACCCCAAATGAGGGTGCTAAATGAGAGGGGGGTAGGAAAAATTTTGATTTTTAGCCAGTATGTCGCTGTATCTCAGTAACGGTGCGAGATAGGGCCTAGGTTACTATTAGTCACTAATCGTACACTGGCTCGCAATTGGCACCGAATTCAATGACCTTGGACGACCTTGAACATTAAAATAGGGGGTTTTATTGATTTTTTGGCAATTTCGGGCTGCAAAACACATTTCAAGAACGAATTGCATCGAAATCAATTGAGATAGAAATGGAGAAGCTGCATATGAAATTTTCAGCATTGAACGTAGATTTCGACGGTCCAAGTCTCGATTTTCTAGGTTCAAAGAAACCTGCACATGAAGACATCAAAGAGCTGTTCCCCCGTAATGTCACTATTTTATTGTTGTTGGCCAGTCTTACGTGAAAACGGTTGCAGATAGGCACGGGCAAGCTGCCTATCACATCAAACACTAGTGACTATTGATGAGCTTTTTAATCGTATTAACATTGATGACTGAAAGACCCTGAACTTCCAAAATAAGAGTTTTTTTATTGATTTTTGTGATCTTTGGCTGCAGCACACACTCCAAGAATGAACTGCGACGAAATGGCTGAAGATAGACAGACAGTTTGTGAACAGGAATTGCTATAGGCTATTGCGCTTCTCGTGAGCATTAGCTCAAATTTCTTGTTTTAAAATGCCAACCCTTCTGATGGATTTGTGCAATCTGCCAGTGAAAATGTTCTGGGATTTGTATTTTTTTGACAATGCAACTGAATTTTTGTTATTTTGTCCAGGTTTGTCTGCTGCCTCAGAGCGTACTTGTCGATTTAGTGAGGTGAGTGTGATACAGGTGCTACAATTTGCTACCGATATTGTCAAATGTCCAGAATATTTTATGGACTGTGACTGTTTTGTCTAAGCAATTATCCTATCGATGGAGGATAATAGTTTCTGCTCAGGCAACTTCTAATGGTTTTCTAAGGACTTTTTTAAACCAAGATAACTCTGTCAAGTGGCCACAACGGTGTGTGGCTAAGAAATGACTACACAAATCACATTGTGCAATGTGCTTGATTATTTTTATGCCATTTGCATTATTCCAGTTGTGTATTGCACATCTTTAGCTTTGTTCATGTGTGTATGTAAGAAACTGCTTCCGTTGGTTAATTAGTTTGCAAATAATTTTAGTGCTGAATCATTTTATTTCATCTTCTTGTGTTGTATGCATTGTTTGTGGTCAGCTGTGTATTATGGCTGCTTGAATGTTCACACGAGTCCGGTCGTGTTCACGCTGCAATGTTTTTCAGTCTTTCATTTCCCTTTCGTGTCATCGTTGAGCTGTTTGATGAGCAAGATGGTCTGCGCAAACTTTTCAACATGGTACACGTGTAGCTTTTCTGTTCTTTGTTACCTCGAGGGCTAGAAGTTTGTAGCTCGGCTTTTACTACAACTAAAGTAAATAAATGTTTTGCAAAACAATTTGAATTTGTATTTACCTAGTAATTATGAATGTACTTGTTACTTATTGCATTTAGGTCAGTATACTGGTTTAAAGTTAATTTATATAGCACGCAATGCCAGTCTGAATATAGAAAACATTTAAGAGTGTACATGCTTTGTGTGAGGTGTTGTGATATTGTTGTGTGTATGACATTCAGTATGTAGAAGTAACATTCCGCTCAGTTCTTAGAAAAGTTAACTTTTACTAGATTTGACCTAATATGGAGTGTGATGCTTGACAGTTTGGCCAGTTGAGTGAACATAATAAGCAATACTGGTAAATAGTAGTAGTTTGTAGTCTGGTGTGGCTAATGTGTTTTAAGTTTAAGAATGATTTTGCAGTTCGGTTACAGTTATTTACGCATGGATGTGTTACTACGACAGCTGAGCACGCTGCCGATCATGAACGTGGATGCAAACCAAGCTGACATGAGTGAGGACCAGGTGTTCACCAGTCGGCAGGCAGCCAGGCATGTCTGTGTGGCGTTTCGTCGATATTTTGAGGCACATCTTGCCAACCATTCGGATCAGATACGTCGTTCACACGTGCACACTCAGCCCGGCTCACCGCTAGTGGAGACCCCGGCGTACAAGGTCTGCTAGCACTGTGTGCGTTTATATGTATTGAATTTCTTGGAGTTTTTGGTGCTTTGACACTGAAAAATTCTTCTTCCACAGTTACAGCTACAATTAAACTGGTCTGTGTGGAATGCTGTTCTCTTGAAAGACAGCATATTTATGTCGATATGGCCAATGTGTATAACCATGAAACCTTAACTATCTTGACAGTAATAACCTGGTTTAACATGGAGTAATTGCACTGATTCACTCAAGCGCAAAAGGCACAGAGTCTTACCATTCAGATGCCGTGAGCGTCATTGGATAAGTGCTGATTCAGTCCAATTCAATACCTCATCTAATTTTCCATATTTGGGCCATGTCATGTGTATATGTAACTCCTTGTACATTGAAGTACAAGCTGTCAATGGCATATTGTCTGCTACTGGTATTAGTTATTTATCTCTATTACCTGTTAGTTCTGTTGGCTGATAAGTGCTGCTGAATATCAGACAATAGGGAAATAATGTCTATTGTGCAATATATTTTTTCAGGCAACAAAATTTTCTCCGGAAGTGATACAGGAAAACGTGGAACTGTTGCTGGAATGTCTACCACAGCGTCACAACTGGCGGCCAGTGTCAAACTTTATGAGGCTCGGAGGCATTCAGCTGCTGATGGAGCTTGTCTCTATGGCCATCGACTGGACATCTTACACTGGAAAGTCAGTATTGGCACCACCATTGTCTATAGCACATTTGTGCCTAGACCTAGCATTTAGGATTTTCATGTTTCCTGGATAGCCTGATTTTTCAGGCTTTAGGGGTTGAAAATAATCAATGTGGAGCACCTGCGTAGTATTTACTTGCTGAAATACCATGGAAAAAGTCCTGTTTTTTTGTCAATAAAAGTATGGGATCCCTGAGGCTGACTATTGTTGTTGAGTTTGGAAAGTTCATAGTTACTCCAGTTAGACTGCATCCATGAGGAAAACCGTTGATGATTGCTGTAGCGGATTATTTGTGGCCAAGATGTCGTTTCTGCCATACAACCAGCTGGCGTCAAAGCATTGTCTGATGAAAAAAACTGTAAACATCATATGAAGTATTTGTATTTTGGTGGGTTATTGAATTTGGGTTTTATAAGCCTATGTTGAGTGGCATTCTCATCCCATGTGGAGTTAACACGGTTGGCTTTTCTTCCTGATACTTTTGCATTTCTTATAATTCTTGTTGTTCTTGATGTCAGCCTATCTGCACGCGTGTTGCAGAGGGGAGACAATTCGCAGTGCTCTGGAGGTGCTTGCAGTGTGTACTGTTATTCCCAAGGCTCAGCTGCAGCTGTGTGAACAGGTCCGACAGCCTGATGCCGATCCTCTCCCAGCCATCAGGTTTATGCATGCAGCTTTCATTGTAACTTTGTTTTGTTCAGCTTTTGCTCACCTAGAATTTCTTTGATTCGTAGATTTCACTTTTTTGTTCTGCCAGTCTACTTTTTTGGGGTTAATGTGGGTTAGGACAGAAAGAATCTTTGCATATTGCTGCAGGAATTCATTGTCATTTCATTCATTCATTGTCATTCATTCATTGTGTTGCATTTCTTGACAGTTTTGAGCATAATTTAATGATTGAACTGTTTGATAATGCCTATAGTAAATGGTGATGCCTGGTGGTGTAACGGTGACATGTTGAACTGGTGATAACGAGGTCGCTGGTTCGACTCTCACTCGGTGCCAGTTAACAACTTTGGCCAAGTTGTTTACGCACATGTGCATCTGTTCACTAAGTAGTATGATTTGTTGCTAGCCTAACCATCGGGAATGTAACAGCAGTAAGTGGGAAAAGGCTGGCTCTTCATCTTTGCCCATATAACTGAGTTGTGTGCACTCACTGCCGGCTCAGGGCCACTAAGGGAGATGAGTAAGGCCCACGGTTTTCTGCAGTAAATTTTGCCAAATTTCACGAGCCAGTTCGCAAAATTCCGTGGCTCACCGCGGCAAAATTGTCCAAATTCCGCAGCTTACCGCATGTACTGGGAAGCAAACAACACACAGCCATTGTTCACGGTAAACAAGTGTTATGGTTTATTAGCCAGGTGTTTGAATTAATAGAAGTAAAATAAATTATTATTTTTCTTTAAAATTTAGGTGTTCGAATTATTAGAGTGTTCGAATTAATGGAGAATGGAGGAAATACGGTAGTTAGTTTAAAGCTGACGATCGTACTAATCATCGGTCATTTTTTAACTTCTGTAAAATTTCACGAAATTCTATGGCAATATCAAAATTATGCGGAAAAGGGCAAATATTCCATGGCTCAGCTCGAAATTCCACTACCCTCGGAAAACTGTGGGCCCTAGAGATGAGCACTGAACTCGAAGTCGCAGAACTGAGAGCATGCGGACAGGGTATTCGTTTGTGTTTGCCTTTGATTCATTCATGATTTCTGGTGCAATATATGTTTGTGTTTTTATTGATTGATCATTTGGTGATTTGCATTCTCTATCTGCTCTGTGCATGTGTCATTGTTGTTGGCTGTTCGCTACAGTATTTTGCTTGGTCTGGCTGATGGTGAAGCTCTGCCTGACCCTGATGTACAGAAGGCTGCTCTCAATGTTATTATCAACTCAGTCTGTGGTCCAATGTCTCGGGTAAATTATGCTGCTTATTGTGTATTATTGATAATTTTCTTGACATTAGCATCTGAGTCAGAGTAACTTATCTGTCTGTCGTGTGAAAAAAATTGATAACAATTCACTCTTAGGACTGTTGCTGTGTCTTCCTCATTAATGTACATAGCTCGAGCTTTGTGTTTTACTGATGTCATGTTTTTTAGTATATACGTACAATTACGTCGTATATTGTACTATGTCCTTGAAGCCTTCCAGAATCTTCCAGCCGTCGTTTTACGGCATGTTAAATCTGAAGTTCTTAATAATGATAATAATAATAATCTCATGATACGTGTCACAGGGACTTATTGAGGAAGTCTGTGCAATATTGGGCTTGAGTAAGGTGAAATGATGCAGTGTTTGTGTGTGACAGCTAAGTAGCTTCTCGGCTCGGCTGGCGAATGGCAGTTTACGGCGCAAGTCTGCACTGAAAACTGCCGAAGATTTGCTGGGCAGCATGTGGAATGCTGTGCGCTCAAACAACGGCATTATGGTGAGATCACGTTGACGTTTTGTGCCAGTTCTCTTTTGTTCCAGATGTGTCTTGACAACGTATGCTACACTTTATCTTCTCATCTTATCTTTTGTGAATTAAGTTATTGTCACTAGCAATTACCATTTGGTGCTTTGAATCAGCTGTCTGTGTGATCAATATTCTTCTGTATGATTGACTTGTGACATCTTGCTCCACTACTTTGCGTTTCATGATTTTTACGTGTGAAAGCAGCTACTGATTTCAGCGTGTCTTAGCCATCGCAATTCTGTCTGTCCATCCATCCGTCCGTCCGTTTGTCCGTCCGTCTGTCTGTCTGTCCATCACACGGGTGGATCAGTCAAAAACGGTGCAAGATAAGATCACCAAATCTTCACCATCGGCTACCTGGAAGACTCTAGTTTCAGGAACCGTAAAGCTTTTCAATAAATTCGAAGGGGGTCACCCTGAACGATAGCACTAAATGAGAGGGGGTGGGTAAAATTTGCAATTTATAGCCAATAAGTTGCTGTATCTCAATAACGGTGCGAGATAGGGCGTAGGTTACTATTAATCACTAATAGGAAGTCATACACTGGCTCTCGATTGCCACCAAATTCAATGACCTTGGATGACTTTGAATGCTAAAATAGGGGTGTTTATGGATTTTTTGGCGATTTCGGGCTGCGAGACACATTTCAAGAGCGAATTGCGCCGAAACCAATTGAAATAGACATGGACAAGCTGCATATGAATTTTTTAGAATTGAACGTAGATTTTGACGGTCCCAAGTCTCGATTTTCTAGGTTCAAGGAAACCTGCTCACAAGGGCATCGAATAGCGTTACCCCCATAAAAGTCGCGCCGAAATGGCTGGAGATAGACTGACAGTTTGCGAACAGAAACTGCTATAGGCTTTCACACGTCTCGTGAGGATTAGCTCAAATTTCTTGTTCTACAACTTGCCAACAGCTTAACATTGACTGCGGGTATGCTGATAAGGTGCTAAGTTTGAGTGTTATGATATTTGTACATTAAATTTGTCTTTTTCTGCATAGCTCGTTGTGCAGTATATGCATTATGCCTATCTCCGAGGTCCATCAGTCAGTCTCGTGTGAAACATTGCCATGTGATCGGAAATGGGTGTAATTTTTCAAACTCGATTGCAAAATTTGGTGTTCCTTACAATTCAGATCCACGCGACAAAACTCCAACATTAGTAATGCACAGTTTTTTCCCATTTTTGGCATTTTTTGACTCCTTTTTACAGTTGTGCATCAGGCATGTGGCCACCGTCATTCGATCAGTTTTGTTTTTATTGTTATTTCTATGTTAGTTAGTATTTTCACTGGCGTTGACCATGTGTGGTAGGTATTAATCAAGCTCATGATGGTGAAAGTTCCAATCACTGAAGCTGATGCTATTCGGGCTCTTGCATGCAAGGTGAATCATGTTTGTATAATTTGTACCTTTCGGATAGAAAATAAGCACTTTATTTGTCGATGTTGTATAGTTTTGATCTGTTGATGAACTTTCATTGTTTTCATGAGTTTCACATCAGTCTGAAGCCATTGCGTTGTGTGTGAGTTGGACATGTAGTCTAAACTATTGCTAAGGTTACTGTTGTTAGTTAAGCTGCCAGATATTTGATACAGGCGTTGGTTGGACTCTCCCGCTGTGATACTGTGAAGCAGATTATCAGCAAGCTTCCTCTCTTTAATAGCGCTCAGCTCCAACGTAAGCATCTTTCACTTCTGTGAGCTATATTTATCATAGTCATACCGAACATCAGTTTTTACACTTGTTAACGGCAACATGCAATGACTGATGCATCAAAAACAGCGAGAATCCTAAAGGTGACATTACTCGCATCATATTGACTGTATGTCAATGTGCTGCTGAATAATATCACCCTCTATGACTTCTGCTGTTTTCGACGTGTCACTCATTGCATGTTGCATGTTGCATTTGGGAGTCACAGCATGTTATGGTTCTGTAACCATTTGACTCGTATTGGGTGGTTTCCTAATGGTGATCAGTGATGACCATGCATCTATCTGGCAAGCTACGGAGATGTGGGGCCTCAAATTTTTTTGGGGTCACAGTTTGATTTTTTGAGGTCACTTGAAGGGAACAGTGCCACAAAGAAAAGAGGAATGAAAATCTTTCGTTTTTTTGTTTAATTATTAGATACTATGTTTTTGTTTCTTGAACGGGCATCTTGTGACATCGTTGTCAACGGTTAGCCTGTTTTGCAACATTTTATTTCTTTGTCCTATATTGTTATGATATGGATGCAGAGTTAATGTGGGAGCCGGTGCTTCAGGACAAACGCCAGGAACACATCAAGTTCTGCAAATATGCCACTGAGTTGATAGAATCTGTATCCGGCAAGCCTCCCCACACCTCGGTCGACCCTTCACTGGAGAGGATCAGACGGGTATGATACCATGACTAGAAATTTGGGGCATGGCCCATCGTAACGCTGCCTGCCGCTGTAAGTTTGATTGGCTGCTGATTTGTCAGGCCGTCGATTATAAATGTTGTGAAATGCCTCTCATTCCAAAATCCCTCAACGGATCTCACTGGAATTTGGCCACAATTCGTTTCAGGTAATGGTAGTCTTTCCCCAAATTTTGGTCTTGGTCCGCTGTCTGGTTTCAGAGAAGTGGAGAATATTAAATGAAGTAGAAAAACAAGGTGAAAACAAAAGGCCTCTGATTAGTACGTACAGGCGATTTAATAATGGTGTATTTGTCATCTGCCTTGATACCTTACAGAATCGCAAAACATCATATCTAAACATCTGATTTCCACAAAATTTTCAGAGAACGTTTAACAGGAAACACGTACTTCATTGGTGGAAAAGTTGGGTCTTCTTTGCTACTGGTGACGTCATGCTGAAGTCATATTTCCGTGATTGTAAATTGTTGGTTTTACCATTGAAGACAGGCACTTGATGAAATGTTAATACACATCAATTGGTCATTGTGTCAACTGAACCCAAAAATATGCTAATCTGTCACGCAATTTTGCATTGTGAACTGTTTCGTGGTTTATTTTCTTGGCTGAGTGTGAGAGCCTCAACTTTGTTGATGCTTACCATCAGTCGAACGTCTTAATACTGCCAGTCATGTTAATTTTTTTTTCATTTAGAAGTTTTTTTCCATCAATATTCAATTGTCTGTTCATTGTTTAGAAGCATCTTGCACAAACTTGTCTCTCCATAAACCTTGCTGACTCGCAAACATTTTATCAAATGTCTGTCTTCAACAGTAAAACCCATAATTTTCCATGGAGATATGCAAGGAAACGTGAGTGGGTGTTTTTTACTGAACACAGTGTAGATGTGTAGACCATGTTTCCACTGTAAATTGGGTGCAACAGTAGTGGCATCTGGAGAGAAATTATCAAAACGGAAGTCACTAATCAATCGATCAGTCCATAAAAAGTCAAACGTCTTAATTTGGGGAAAGAGAACTCATGTAGGGTTCACAGTTTTCCATGGGCCATGGAATTTCGAGCCAAGTCGCAAAAATTTTCTCTTTGCCACGGAATTTCATAGAATTTTGCAGAAGTTGAAAGTTCACCGATAATTAGTGCGATTTTTTACTTGATGGCGTACTTTTGTCATGAAAAAAAATCAAACTAAACTGCCAAAAAGGTGTTGGCCCTGCTAATAGCTATCACAATATGGCACAATCGCAAATAAATGCAACGCAACTTAACAGATTACGCTGTTAGATTTTTGAACAGGATAAAGCTCAGTTTCATCACAAATGGAAGGCCGTGTGAGTCGCGGAATTTGGTTGATTTTGTTACAGTAAGCCACAGAATTTTGCAAACTGGCCCGCAGAATTTGGCAAAATTTTCCGCAGAAAACTGTTGGCCCTACTCATCTAAAGTCAACTTTGGTGCTATTGGATGTGCTGAATTACGGTACTTCAGGTTGTCTATACTGATGACTTTTGATTCTCTCAGTGTAACAGTTTGTTGGAATTTGCAGTATAACTTTTTTCCCAGTAGGCACTGTGTTATTCTAGACAGTCCAAGTGTCTAATTGACCTGTTGTGTCTATTGCTAGTTTGTCATTTACTGTGCAGGCAGACATTGTCGCGCAGACACATATTGTCTACCATGAGAAAGAACTGCTTCAGCTGATTCATGACCATTTGATCAAAGAAGGTAAGAGTTGTGGAGATTGTAACATCTGGCCTCGTAACTGTGAAACTGATTTTGCACACTACTAAAACTCACCAGTACCCATAGGGACATTTGATAATAAAGTATGTGATGCTGTCACTGTCATACCTCTGATGCTTTGATTTTGGGCAGCAGCGAGGCTGTCAGTTTTTCAATGATATTGTGGGGACTTTGTTTACGTTGGAATAATTTCGTCAAAATAGTTTAATACATGGTGTGTATAGTGGTAAACTGAGTATTTTGCATGGACACATTTTGGGGTAAGCTGATAGATTATTTTTACAAGTGAGAAAACAAAAACGTCAGTGAAGAATGATGAAATACTGACTGCATTAATTTTATTATTACTGTGTTATTATTATTGTGTCATTCTAAGTTTTATCATATTACAATGTTTTTTGAGTTATCTTGCTAACGGACAGACAAACAAACGAAAACCGGCAAAAACATTACCTCCTTGATGGAGGTAATAAAGGTTGTAATCTGATGAATTTTAGCTATAACTTATATACTAGTACATATTAAATCTATGTGATTCGGTCTGTTTAAACCGATGACATATTGAGTCTGTTGTTTGACACAGAATTTGGTAAGTGTTATTGTGTTTGGTCTTTACTTGCGCAATGCAGTACATTGTGACCTTGTTTGTCAGGTTTGTCAGACACTGCAGCTGTGTTACAGAGAGAAGCAAGTTTGCCTTCACGACCAACAACGCCACCACCTCTGTATCCTGCAGCCGCTGCCCAACGACCGTTGTCTGTTATCACACCTAAACAGGTACTCTACTCAGGTTGCATCCAGTTGATGTTGCTTTGCTTTAGTTTTACAAAACCAGTTACTGTTATTCATGAAATTCTATTTACTTATACTTGCCGTATAGTAGAAGAAAAAGAAGACAATCTACGTTATTCAGAACATTACTCTGAACATGGAAAACTCGGTGAATCATCGGGGAATTCTGTGCAACATTGGGTTGACATTGTAGCAAATAAGTTTTTTATTTGTCATTCAGATTTGTGTGCAAAACAGCTGTTGACTGGGTAAGCAGGATCATTGTGATGTTAGGGAGTAGGGTGACCTTGCCAGATAAATGTGTATATTGCTGGCATTTATATGGAGCGACCCTTGATGAAGGTCGTTATTACAATTACTTTTTGTTACAATAACCTGCAGAAAAGTGAGTTTGTGGCTTTTTGAAAGTCTGCAAAACTCCAAGAATTTTTAACATTTCCATGCATGTGCTAGACACGACAGCAGCTGATTACACCGATGATGTCAACAGCTAATGGTCCTGTACTGACGTCGCCACAGCCATCCACCAGTACTGAGGTCTCCTCTGTCGACACAGTGCCTTCAGCTTCATCTAAGTGTACAGCTTCAACGCCGACCAGTGGTGGCCTGCGACTCACGGTGAACAAGAAAACACCGACTACTTCACTTGCCAACCACCCACTTGTACGTTGACGTCCTAGTGTTGCTGGCGTAATGAACGTGTGATATATTAGCGTTGATTGCAGCGTTCGAAGGCAGCGTTGATGTAGCGTCAATAGCAAATAGAAAGCGGCATTAACGCTATAGACGCTGTAGCGTTTAAACGCTAGCGTTTATTAAAGACGCTATAGCGTTTAAACGCTAGCGTTCATGTAGCGCTGATGTAACATTGATGAGCACATGGAACAAGAGATTCAGTGACCTCGTGTGGCTGGTCAGGGGGGCAAAGCCACCCTGAAGCTGAAGCACTTTTGATTTTTAGACGTTCAATGGAAGCTGCAAATTTACCCACTTTTGTAAACTTTAGAAACGCAAAAAAATCAAATATTTGTGTTATAGTTGCAAAAAAATCTAGAGTGGCCATGAAATTGGGGGGGGCTAAAACAAAACTGGGGGAAGGATACCTGTGCCCCCCGGCCTGGGCCTAAAACCGCCACTGGCCACAGTACATCCGTGATGGACAGACGGACGGACGGACGACAACCCACATGTGACAACAGCTCGATTGTTACTAAAGTACGGTCGGCTAAAAATTAACGCACATGGGTAAGTTTACTAAATTCTGTGAAACGAAAGTTCCAATATTTACCTTATATTAAATTGCGGTTATTTGCAGCACTTGGCATTTCTAGCCCTTAATATCTGGGGGGGCATGGTCCCATAGCGAGCACGGTAGCGCGAACCTATAATGGGATCTGAGGGCGGAGCTCGCAATGGGATCCAGGGGCAAAGCCCTTGGTGAGGGGTCAGGGGGGTAAGCCCCCCTGAAGCTGAAGCACTTTTGGTTTTTGGGCATTCGATGGAAGCTGCAAATTTGCCCACTTTTCTACAATTTGGTAACACAAAGAAGTCAGATTTTGTGTTATCTTTGCAAAAAAAATCGTGGGTGGCCACGAA